>Ga0272449_1000104_pt1 | contig 108451 bp, 113 predicted proteins | sample YNPCB0241_FD_198679 | JGI IMG/M metagenome (GOLD analysis project Ga0272449, IMG submission 198679) | Hot spring sediment microbial communities from Yellowstone National Park, WY, United States - YNP-CB-024-1 | ecosystem: Environmental > Aquatic > Thermal springs > Hot (42-90C) > Sediment...
GGAATCTTTGGGTCGGCTGTGGCCTGGAATACTTCCCTATTTGGGCCGTATAGGCTAAGATAGAGGTTTGTTGGGGAGGCGTCTTTCTTCAACATTTCTTTGAGCCGCATTGGGATAGAGCCATTTGTTACGAGAAACGTTGTAAAGTTTCTTTCATTTATCCTCTTGATGAGGTCTGGAAGCTTCGGGTAGAGAAGTGGTTCTCCGTCGAGGCTTATCGTGAAATGCCTGGGGAACATTGCTTCAAGAAACCTCTCTTTGGTAACCTTTGGGTTGCCCTTGAAGCCTATCAATAGAAGCCTCTGTGCAATAATTGAGCCATTGATTATGTCTTCTGGTTCGTCCCACCTCCAGCCACTGGGGATCTTGAATCGCCCTGGAAGATGCATCCTCCAGCAGAACTTACATGCAAAATCGCAGAAATTAAGGACAGGGGTCATTTGGAGGCATCTATGGCTCTGTATACCGTACCAGCTTTTGTAGCAAAGTCTCTCCCCTCTAATTGCAGACCTAGTCCATCTGCAGATAGCTACGGCGCTGTGGTTTCCCACTAGCTTGTAGCCTGCCCTTAGATATCGTGCAACTTCCATTCTTTGTGTAGACTCCATTACTCTCTTTTACCTAGATGTTCTGCATTAATAAAACCTTTTTGTCGAAAAATGATTCTATAAGGATATTACTCTTTATAGAGAATATAGAAAAATAGATTTATATAGAAAAACATGAGAGTCATATTAGGGGGCTAGGCCTTGAGCAAGGAAAACATTGCGATACTCATTGTGTTACTAACAGAAGTACTTATAGGTACGGCGACTGGAGTACAAAGAACTATTCTCAGCGTTTCCTCTCAGAAATCGCTTGGAGAGATAAGTTTCCTTTTTCCAATAATTTCCTTCGGTTTTTTTAAAGCTTCCTTTGATCTCATGGCTGGTTTCTATGCAAATAAGAGGGGCAGGAAGAGCTCTCTTATACTTGGAACAGTTACCTATCTATTTGGCTCCATACTAATAGCTGTAATACCACCTCCATTTAATTTCCTAGCTGGAAACATGTTTATCGGGGCAGGAGAAGGATTAGTTTTTGCAACGAGTGCTATAGCTATTAGAGACGTCCTTGGACTTGAACGTTCATCTCTTAGTTTCGGGTACATTGAGAGTGCTTGTTATTTTGGATACTCTATAGGAGCATTTGCAGGTGGCCTAGTATTCAACTCTGGCGGACTAAGAGCAAGCCTACTTGTCATTGTTGTATCGGCGATTTTTGGTCTTTTGGCTGCGCTAAACTCGCATGAGACACAAAAATACACTGAAATCGAGAAGAAAAAATACACAATGAACATAAGGACAGGAGAGACAATAAAAATGCTTCTAAGAAATCCTAGTACTCTTGCAGCACTTATCGCTGCGCACATGACCAAAGTTGCTGACACAGTTGTGTGGGGAGTTGTCCCATTGTACATGGTCCGCAGAGGCATGGAAGTTTACCAGGCAGGATTTGCACAGTCTATTCTTCTCATTGTATGGTCTGCAACTATGCCGTTCTGGAGCTCGCTCTCAGACAGGGTTGGTAGACGCGTAATAGCGACACTAGGCTTAATGCTTGACGCTTTTCTGCTTATAGCTTTGCCGAGCGCCCAAAGATTTCCAGAGATACTCCTGATAGTACTCGTTATGGGTTTAAGCTATGCAATGTTTTACCCAGTTCTTCCCTCTCCAATAGCAGATCTGACGCCCCCGGCTGAGAGAGAAATAGCTATTGGCTTTTATAGAATGATTAGAGACTCTGGGTATGCGACTGGAGCTCTACTGGGAACATTGTTCTTGTCAATATCTCCCTCATCCCTCGAAGAAGTGTTTATTAACTTTGGAAGCATTCTAGCTATAACGGCTGCAGGCTTCTCAATAATATTCCGCGAAACTAGACCTACATGGCCTTTCCTGGATCTGACAATTAAACATGTTGAAGTAATACGGGAAATCCTGGATTATCAGCATAAAATGGTTGAAGCGGCGTTTAGAGGCGACCTTTCTGCAGTGACTGAGGGGATTGGAAAAATAAAAGAAATGGAGAGAGGGGCCGACAAGATTAAGAGAGAAATCATATGGAAGATCTACTCGGGGGTTTTCCCGCAGTCCAGCAGGATGGATTTTGAAAGACTTGTCGAAGAAATAGATAAAGTCGCTGGCGCGATAATTGAGTGCAACGAGCGATTCCTCTGGATAAAATTCACCGACAAAATACAGGCGCTTAAGCCTGCCCTGCTTGATATGGTGGATAATACTCGTGAATTAGCGGATAAACTAATTGAAAACTTACGTATGCTTAGTCTATCTCCCCTCTACGCCGTGAGGGCCTCCATGGATATAGATGTTGGCGAAAGGAAAGTTGACGAGTTAAGGATAAAAGCAATATACTTGATTAGAGAAATGCTTGATAAGGGAGAAATAGATCTACTGAGCGCCCTCAACATGATGGAGATAGTGAACCTTCTAGAGCTTACGAGCGACGACTTCCAAGACGCGGCAGACATTATCAGGATCATTTCCTATAAGCATGCCGCTATCCCACCTGAACGCATCACGATACAGTAAGCAAAAAATTGAAAACAACTTATCGTATTCTTACGTTTCCGTCCTCAATGGTCCTATACCATATTTCTACGTTGTCCGAAAACACTTTTGCTACTCTCTCAGCGGTTTGCTTGACTAGTTCTCGTGGCGTCTTCTTTTTATTTCGATATTCATCCGGGACGCCCTCATAGGGTATGAACTGTTGAACCACATATGCTATTCTCGGGGCCTTCAGGTCTAGACTTGCAAGTTCTCTCGAAATCGTTTCTATGTCGCTTGGAGAGAGGAGGTCTGGCACGAGTAGAGAACGAAGCTCCAAAAACTCGGTGTTTTGAGAAGCCAGCAAGATACCTTCCCTAACCCTTTCTACAATTTTCTCGGCTATTTTTGTTTGCAGGCCTGCTACCCTAGCGTATAGTGCCGCGTCGCTGAGCGGGGCCTTAACATCTATAGCTACGTGGTCGATTTTTACATGTGAAAATATGTATTGGAGAGCTTCCGGGAGAGACGCGTTGGTGTCCAAGCTTAGTTTGAGGCCTGTTTCCTCCTTTATTTTGAGGTAGAGAGTTACTAGGTTTCTGTACTGCAGGGTTGGCTCGCCCCCCGTGACGTGGAAATAGTCTACAAAGTTTCTTGCTTCCCGTACATGTGAGACAATTTCACCTATGGGTACTATTTTTTTCTCGTATCCTCTAGCGAGCCTGCTATTGCTACACCATGGACACTTGAAATTACAGTAGGACAGCCACAGCGTAAAAGAGACACTCTCCAATACATCAACTAGGCTTGTTTCTTTCCATCCACCAATTATTAACTGCGAGCCAGAAAGTTGCACAGTCATCATGGCATCAATAAGGTAAAAATTTTGAAAGCTATAAAAGCTGATACATAGGCCAAGAATAGCTCTGTCAGTATGAGTAAAACAGTGTACTTAGCGCTTTTTACCTGGGAATAGAAGGCGCTAAGAGTTGCAACGCAGGGAGTGTATAAGGTGATGAAGAGCATAAAGGAAACTATTTGGGGCAACGTAAAGTTTAACGTAGCTAGAGCGGCTTGCGGAGTATCCTTCCCAGTGGCAATCAACAGTGTCGAAGCTATGCTTTCCTTAGCTAGGAAGCCGCTTAGAAGAGAAAGAGCCACCTCCCATCTATCAAGCCCGATGGGCGTCAAGATAGGTGTGATAAGGTTGCTTATACTGTATGCATACGATCCCTCGACGCTTGAAACGATCCCGCTTGGTCCGAGCATTAGTAGAAGAGACATTAATGTTGAAATAGCAAAAATTATTATGCCCGCCTTTTTAAGAAAATGTAGCGTATTGTCCCAAGCATACCACCATATCACCCTTAGACTTGGAAGATGATACGGTGGCAACTCGATAATAAGCTGTGGTTCTTCTCGTATCTTTCCCATGTACCGGCTTATAAGGTATCCTAGAATGCCGACAAGGATAAACGAATACAGATAGATGAAGAGAAGAAGCAAACCTGCTATAACCGGGTTGGGTATAAGAGATAATAGCATTAAGAGAACTACTAGTCTTGCCTGGCACGGGATGAGGGGAGCCAGAAAGGATGCCAAGAATTTTTCTCTGTCAGTACTAAGTATTTTTGTCCCCATCACTGCGGGGACGTTGCATCCAAATCCCAAGAGGAGAGGCATTAGAGCTTTCCCTGAGAGCCCAAACTTTACCATGGTTTCGTGGTAAACAGCGGCAAGCCTTGACATAATTCCTGTGTCCTCTAGAAAGCCGAAAGCGATAAACACCAAGAAAATTAACGGCAGAAAAGATAGTACCGCCCCCACGCCGGCAAAGGCTCCATCCACAATTATGGAGATAAGCCAGTCAGGTAGTTGTAACGCTATTAGAAAAGTTCTAAGTTGCTCGCTTAATACATTAAATGCAACTGCCACGATACCACTCAAACTATAGTTTTCCAAAAATTCTGCAACTGCGCTTAGTCCCAGGGCCTTTGCGATTTGTTTTATTGGAAAACCAGTATTTACGGTAAGTACAAGCCCTATAAGAAAAGCCAAAATAATGAAAAGTGTAAGCTGGCCTATCAGCGGTTTAAGAAGAATATTGTCTAGTTTCTCGGTTAGTGGCGGCGTGGCAAGCTTACCCTTGTAGATGACTTGGTCGATAACCTTTGAAATAAATTCATAGCGGCTACTCGCTACAATAAGGTCTGGGCTTTTTCCAAATTGCTCCAATATTTGTTTTCTACTCTCTAGGGCATCACTGTAGAGTTCTGGACACTTCTCCTGCATAATGGCGTCAATATGCTTGTCTCCCTCCACTAGCTTCAGGGCTAGCCATCTTCTAGGAAAAATGGAACTTGCCTCGCAGGATTCTAGTGTTTTCTCGAAGTGAGATATGTAATAGTCTATTATCCCATAAGATAGGCTGGGACCTCTAACATGATAGGTGCCGCGAGCAACATTTATTATTGCTTCTATTGCCTCATGCAGACCAGAACGATGAAGAGCGGACACAGCGACTACGGGTACTCCGAGCAGGCTGGAAAGTTTTTCGATGTGGATATGTATACCCATTTTTTCTGCCACATCTATCTTGTTTACCAAGATAACTGTGCGACTCGTTAGTTCAAGCGCTTGGACAGCCAGATACAGGGTTGTCTCCAACGCGATAGCATTTACAACTACCACTACTACATCTGGTTTCTCGTGTATAATGTAGTCTCTAGCTATTTCCTCCTCCTCTGATTGAGCGCTTAAACTATAGGTGCCTGGAAGATCAACGATCCTTATTTTTATCCCGTGGTGTTCAAGCTCCCCCTCGTAGCGGTCGACAGTTTTTCCAGGCCAGTTCCCCACGAACCTATGTGCACCTACAAGAGTATTGAAAAGAGTGCTTTTCCCAACATTAGGGGCACCCAGGAGTGCAACCCTGACAACATTATTCATGGCTTAACACCTCGACTATAACCTTCATAGCTAGACCTTTACCTATGGCTATTCTTGTCCCATTTTTCTCTAAAACCGTTGGCCCAGCACCGTTAAAAACAACCTTTACCTCTGATCCTGGAACTATCCCCATCTCGTATAGACGCCTAATGCTGCCATAACCTCCACTTACATCTATGACTTTTACTATGCTACCAGGAGGAACATATGCCAGAGCAGTTCTTTTTGACATCGTCATTAGTAATACCAATAATCAAAAATTCCCAAGAATTTAAACATTTTTTATTCTAAAGAAGACAACAAAGAAGAAACTATGGATACGTTCTGGACACTGTTCTCGGGAAAGGCAAAGAATCAACTATATGTTCTAGCCCAGCTATCCAAGTGACTAGCCTATCCATCCCCAATCCAAACCCGGCATGAGGAACAGAGCCGTATCTCCTCAGGTCAAGATACCACTCATAGTCCCGTGGATTAAGACCAAAAGATTTGATCTTCTCTACTAGTTCTTCTAGTTTTTCTATTCTTTCACCACCACCAATGATTTCCCCGTAACCTTCAGGTGCCAGGAGGTCTGCCGAGAGCGTTACTTCTGGACGCGATGGGTCGTTTTTGTGATAGAATGCCTTGGCTTGGACGGGGAAGCCGTAGAGGAAGAATGGCCTGTCAAACTCCTCGGTGAGCGCACGCTCTTCGTCTGCCCCCAAGTCATCTCCCCAAGAAACTTTGAATCCTTTGCCTTGCAGTATCTCTATGGCCTTGTCATAGCTCAGCCTTGGAAATGGGGGCTCAACGTTCCTGAGAATCTCGGTCTTTCTGCCCAGTAATTCTAGGTCTTCAGCATTTTTCTCTAGGACCCTCCTGACTATGTGGGCTACGAGTTCTTCTTCCACTTTCATTATGCCTTCCAGGTTTGTCCAAGCTACTTCTGCTTCTGCGTGCCAAAACTCTGTTAGGTGTCTCCGGGTACGAGACTTCTCAGCTCTGAAGGATGGAGCCACTGTGTACACTTTTTCTAGGCTGAAGATAAGCGCCTCTAGGTAGAACTGTGAAGACTGTGTCAAATACACTGTGCTTCCATCCACGTATTTGACGGGGAAGAGGGTTGCTCCACCTTCTACAGCGGCGGATACAAACATTGGTCCCTGAACCTCGTAGTACCCGTTGGCCCTGAACCATTCGTGGAGAGCTTCGAAAACAGTGTTCCTTATCTTTAGCACCGAGGTCATTTTCCTGCTTCTGACTGCAAGGTGCCTAACCTCTAGGAGAAATTCTCTAGAGGCATCCCGCCTTATGGGAAAGTTTTCAGCAAGGTGAACGATTTCGAGCTTTTTTCCCTGTATCTCTTTTCCTCCTGGAGCACGTGGGTCATCCTTTAATGTCCCCTCAACCACGAGTGAGGATTCCACGGTTACCTTTCTAGCGTCTGGGTGGCTCGGTGAATCTGGCGTAAAGACTGCCTGTATTATTCCCGTTGAGTCTCTCACAACGATAAATGCTTTGTCGCCTAGGTCTCGCCTCCGATAAGCCCATCCGCGAACCTTTACAGTTGAGCCCGCCGGAAGCTTTAATGCCTCCTTCACCGGAATAATATCTGTGGCCTGCATCGCGATTCCACCAGACACAGTTACTGGGAGACTAATGCTTACAGTTACAAAAACTTTGCTGAGATTTTATCTTGTACGCCACAAAAATTGGATATTTTTCAGGGGAAATAGGCTCTATGTTCCTTCAGGTTGCTTTACCCCCGCTGGTACGATTACTTCAGATCTTTTCTCAATGGTTTTGGCGAGGATACAAATGGAAGAGCCATGGGCAGAGATTGGGTGCGGATCTGGACAGCTCTCACTGCTCGTTGCAAAGAGGGGGATATATGTTGTGGGGTCAGACATAGATGAGAAATGCTTGAGTGCAATGAAGGTAAATTCCAGAGCTAACAAGGTGGACGGCTACATAGATGTTGTTCTTTGTGATGCTGCCTCGTGCCTGAGGAGAAACGCATTTAACCTTGTTTTCACGAACCCGCCCTATTTTCCCATGGAGGCGGAAAAACCTGTAGACGTTTCGATTTTGGCAGGTAGAGATTTACGGATATTGAAGAGGTTTCTCTTGGATTCATTAAGGATTTCCAAGAAGAGGGTTCCCGTGCTTTTTTCTGTTAGTAGCCTCACGGGCTTAAAAATAGGACGGCCTGTCTTATGTCGATGTCTACCTCTCGAGAGAATATGTATAAATATTGTGGCTAAACGATAGGTCTTCCAGTCCTCTGCACTGGTTTTCTCAAGATTTTTAGGGAGAGAACTTCTTTTAGAACAGATTCTGCCTTTCTCCTGCTGAGTATCTGGTTATTGTTTCCACAGTAGGGGGAGTAAATGCACCTTGGGCAACCATCTTCGCAATTACATTTAGAGACAATGTTGTATGCCCGTTTAAGGGCTTCTTCTAGCTTGTAGAACAGCTGTTTGGTGACTCCTGACCCTCCGGGGAATGAATCGTAGATGTAGATTTGTCCTGTCGGGAAACTTATCCCGCCCATGTCTGTCTGTGATGCGCCAACAATCATCTGTCCCGCAAAAATTAGTGCGTGTTCTATTGCGTGGAATGCCTCGGCGTTTTGGATATCTGTCCATTCCTGCTTGGGTGGAAACTCTAAGAGTATCCCTTTGGTTTTAAAGGAATATGTGAGTTCGTCCTCCAAGAGTTTCTGTGAAACAACTTGTCCCTCGGGGAAAGTCTTGGTTACGTAGCCGTAGACGTGGTCTTCGATTGTTAGGTCGAGATACCTTACATGAATCCCCATGACCTCTCTTTCGAGGTATACTTTCCCGTCGTATGGATAGGTGTAGTATAAGGGAGAGGTAGTTACAGGAGGCATTTTTACGGGAAGAAGCTTTACGACTGCTTTCCCCTTCTTGATCCCCAGCGATATGAACGGCGTCCCGGCGTGGAGATATATGGCTCCTGGGAAAAGCTCTTTGATTGCCTGGGGATATTCCCTGTACCCGAGGACTTTCCCCGTCTCTGTGACTATTTTAATCTGTTCGCCTACTCCTCGAATATTTTCCCGAGAACGGAGAAATCTTAGACCCTTCAGCGTGGGTTGGTAATACCCGTTGCTGTCCTTTTTGAGATAGCCTTCCTCTTCCATCCTTTTACAGACCTCCCGTTCAAATATTGTTAATTCTTCAAGTTTGAAGGGATAATCCAGAGACATGGCTACCAAGTGTACACGTACCACTTCCTCGTTTGCTGGGTCAAGGAATACTGGGTCGGAGACCTGTGTATAGAATTCCTGGGGGTTCCTTTCATAGTAGCTACTTATTGGGTCGTCTCCAAGAATCAGGAAGACGTATCCGGTTTTCCCTCTTCTGCCCACTCTTCCAGCTCTCTGGAGGTACTTGCTATATGTTGGTGGAATATTATGCATGATGACAGCGTCTAGCTCACCTATGTCGATTCCCAGTTCGAGTGTTGGCGTTGCGACTACTGCGTCTATTTCTCCTTTTTTAAGTTTCTCTTCTACCCTCTTTCTGTGCTCTGGTAGAAGCCCTGCCCTGTGAACCTCTACCTTGACACCTGCCTGCTTCGCGAGAAGCGACACGCTTTCAGCCACTTTATGGCTGTCCACGAAGAGAAGTGTTTTAAGTTTCCTCGAAGATAGTAACTGTAACAAGTAGATTGATCCTGCTAGCTTAGACCTCAACACGGGCCTCAACATGACGTGGTAAATCGGAGCTCTCCTCGTAGCCCCTGCACTGACAATTGTATAGTTTTCTCCCAGAATTTTTTCTGCAAACTCCTCGGGGTTCCCTATAGTAGCAGATGACGCGACCAGAACTGGCTCGTTTTTAACGATTCTTTTGAGACGCCTCAAGATGTAGTATACATGCGCGCCGAAAACGCCGCTGTAAATGTGTGCATCGTCGAGGACAATGTATTTTGTTTCTTGGAGAAATTCCTGTAGGAAGCCTGCTTTCCTCAAGGAGATGTGGAGCATGTCTGGGTTGGTTATCAATATTTTGGGAGGGTATGATTGCAGGTTTTCCCTTTCCCTATCTGGCGTGTCGCCGTCATAGACACCCACCCTGAATCCAAAAACTGCACTGGTGTAGTACTGGATTCTCTCTACTTGGTCCCGTGCTAGTGCCTTTGTTGGGTATACAAGTACTGCGCGTGCGTTTGGCTCCTTTAGTAGGTCTTCGATTATAGGAATTAGGAATGCCTCAGTTTTTCCCGTGCCTGTACCCGATATTATGAGCGTGTTTTTACCGTTGCGTATAGCATTTATGGCTTCCTCTTGGAATTTGTAAAGAATTGTTATGCCTCTTTTCTTTAGCGCCTCCAATAAGTAGCTGTCAGAAACTGTCTTCTCAACAGGGCCGCCGAGCTCGGGCTCTCGTGGAGGCTCAAAGTGAACATAGACTACCTTATGTCTATTCTCAATCGATATTTCTCTCAGCACTTCGTCCTGCATCTCCAAGGTTCAGATCCAAAATTTTATTGCCAGAGCTGAAAAATATTTTTACTAGCAGAGAGATGGAGAGAAGGCATATAGATGAGTGAAAAGAATCCAGAGGTACCAAGAGAAGTCTCCCTTAAGGTCTTAGTAGACGATATCCCCTCTGTAGAGGGGGTAGTCCCAGCGCATGGCCTATCCATTCTGGTCGAAGCTTCCCTTGACAGAGAAAAGAAGAGGATACTTTTCGATACTGGCCCGTCAAAGAAAATTTTGGAGTATAACGTGGGGGTTCTAGGTGAACATACCCGCGTAGATATTATTGTAGGATCCATCCACTTATCTCATCACATTGGCTGTATAGATGAATATGCAGAGAGAACCATAATCTTGAGGCCTCCGCTACCGTTAAGGTATAAAGACGGAGCAAGACTCGAAGAGATACGGTTTCTGCCGGGCTTCTATCTTGTGAAAACTTCTTCTCCGTGGGGTGAGCAGGGACTACTGATACCAACTCAGAAGGGATACATTCTCCTTGCTGGATGCAGTATGCATGGATTCAAGGAGACTTTTGGATGGCTATTCTCGAGTAACCTGAGAATTTTTGGTGTTGTTGGGGGACTTGGAGTCAGCTCGAGGGACATGTATAATTTGGGCTTTTTGAAGAGACTCTCTAAGAAGGGGGTCGAGCTTATTTTTCCGCTTCACTCTGTGAGCCTCGAGGCAAGGAGAAAGTTGATGAAACTCAATAGGTTCCCGGTAGATTTTGAGGTACCTGGAGGGGGCTCTGAAATCTCGATTTAAGGCCTGAAAGGCAGCCAATATCCGGCGGAGTATAATATGTTTGCTACCAGGATGCCTGCGAGGTAGATGCTTAGCGCGAGAGATATATTCCTAGCAGTGTTTTTTGGCAAAACTTTCTCGAGGGCCGCCATCAGCATTCTACCGCCGTCGAGTGGAAAAATTGGCATCATGTTGATAATGGCTACACTTGAGGTTACCACGAGAAGCCACCAAGACGATTTATACATCCACTCATTGGTATAGGCCTGCTGTATCGTTACGCCTAGAAAGCCTCTCGAGCTGTTATAAGGACTTTCGACCAGGGTCAAGGTAAGGTTAAGAAGTCTCCCGTTCCTAATTATCGTTAGATGAATTGTTTCGTTTGGCTTGAAGTTGCCGAGAATCATTGAAAAATCATCCAAAGTAGTAGTGGGCATATTGTTTATCGCTATTATTATGTCTCCCGGCATCAAATGGCCGTAAGCGGGATAGCGGTGATCCTTCAATGTATCCGAAATTAGTACGCCTGCCGGTTTTGGTGCCAATGGCGAAGCGAACAGCAAGGAAAATACCCCTAAAAACACGAGAAAAGTTAAAATGTTGGCGAAGCTTCCAGCGGCGAAAACTCTAAGCTGTGTTCCCAGAGGCTTCTTTGCAAGCTCCACCTCGTCTATCTCGGCGAACCCGCCAGGAAGTATAAGGAAAAGGAATACGCCTGCAGACTTTACTTTTATGTCTTCGCTGGATGCATGGAAGGCATGCGCCAATTCGTGCGGTATGAGGGTTATTGCTATGGCTAGGAGGAAATATGGAAGCTCTTCTAAGCCCACCGTGATTCCTGGCAGGATAGGGGCTACGGGGCTAGCAGTTGAGGGGGCAACTTTCCAGAGTTGTAGATTCATGTGGAAAAAGTATATGCCGTACGCGGCCATCGGGATAGAAGACAATATTGCAATGTTTCCAAGAACCTTGAATAGTCTTGCATGTTTTTTTCCGAAGTTCTCGATGAACTCATTTAGTTTAGTTGTCTTGACTAGGATTGCGCCTCCTCCAACTTCTATCGCTATGCTTTGGAAATGCTTCTTTTTAGCTAGCAAGAATGCAATGACGTAGAGTAAAGCGGTAAAAGATACAACAGCTATCAGGCTGTACAGTATCTCCTCATTTACGTTCATATGCCACACTGAAGCATCTAGCCTATATGAACATTACGTGAAGGGTGCGTGCTAAGGCTTATATTTACGGATGAAAAATGAGAGAGGGTCGATATGACTGGCCGTGATACTGGCGAAAACTTAAATGAAGAAATTGTATACACGTTGGCTATTCTAGCTCCTGGAATTATTTCGTCTATATTTGTCTTCATCCCAATCGAGAACTATTTGTCAGCTTATTTCGTGCCGTCAACTTTTGTCTGGTACAGGCTTTGGCGCGCGGCCCTCATCGCTCTCCTTCTTTGGATTGTTTCTGGATTTATTTACTCGGAAAAGCGTTACTCTTGGAAGATGTTTTTCCTCGGGAGCGCAGTAACGTTCATGGTGTTTCATTACTGGTTTTTGTGGAGCATCAATATGGTTAGACCTGTTAGGCTCTATCCGTTGTTCTACTTTGTAGGGGATAACAGCCCCTATGTGTTGGATATGGGGCAAGTTGTAGGGCTTATTACACTCTACGCTTTTAGGGGAGAAATCCTTGGCTCTCTGAAAAAATAGACGTTGAAAAAAGCGGTGCTATTTAAGCATCTTTTCTTCAAGCTCTTGGAGATATTTTGATGACTCCTTTGTACTTATAAACAGCTTTGAGGCTTGCTGTACTTCTTCAACCGTCACTGTTGTCTTGCCCTTCTGCTCTGCAAGTATCTTGCTTGGTGCTAATAACTGAGAAGCATAGCGCAGGCTTCGCTCTGAGCCGAGTTTTACGAGTTCTTCTAGTGCTGTGTCCTCTAGTTCCACGCCTTCTTCTTTGGCTCTTATCTTTAGTATTTCTCTTATCTCGTCTGGGGTATATGGCTGTGTCTTTATGATGAGCAGCCTGTCTAGCAGGTCTAGCGGCATGCCGTGGGGGCTCTCTATGTCTGTGCCCCTGATCCTCGTGTAGCCCCTGTTTGTTGCAAGGATGATTATTGGGCTGAGTTCGCTCTCCATTGCTCTTGAGAGGAAACTGAACGCCTCGATGTCGAGCATGTGTGCGTCGTCGATAAAGAGGACTCCGGGAATTAGTTCAGCTCTTCCGTTTTCAACCCATTCCTTTACTGTTTTGTCTACCTTTGCCCTAACATCGGGGGGTATCTCCTTGTATTCTGGGGCTCCAAAGAACAGCGAAATTATGCTCTCGCTCCGGCTTTGCATCTCGTCGAGATCATGTAGAGTAAGGGTGTATACGAACTCTTTCTCCTTGTATATTGGGCCTTTAGGCATATCTACGAGTTCGCTCGCCCCTACATCGTATTCGCCGTAGCCTTTTACTCTACCAGCCCTGGTGACGCGGCCAGTTTCCTCGTCGATCCATATTACGTCTCCCTCGCTTACACCTCTTTGCAGGAGCTGATATACTATATTAGAGTCAACTTTCAAAGTGCGGGTCTCTTTGTCAGTCTTGAGTGTTATGATGCCTCCAACAGGTATCTGCTGGTAGGGGTTGAGGGGGTGCCTGTCAAACTTGTATTCGATTTTTTCCACTACGCCTTCGTAGACCCATCTTCTCTCATGTATTCTTACACCTATGGATTTCCTCATTGCTTGCATGAGCACCTCGGTCTTCTTGAGCTCAGCAGAGTATATTTCGCTCCCGGTGAGCGCCATGAAAGGCGTCTCGGGGCCGAGCTCGCGTGCGATGGCAACGGCAAGCGCGGTTTTTCCTGTTCCTGGAGGTCCCACAAAGAGGATTGCTCTTCCAGCCATTTTCCCTTTCTTGATCAACTGGACAACTAGCCATGCTGCACGTCTAGCCTCTATTTGTCCCACTAGCCCGTCGGCGACTGGCTGTGGCTCATTGTTCCTGATGCCGAGCCCCCGTATGTGGCTGTGAACCCCAACTCTTTCGGACGCCTTTATCATCAAAAGGTTTTTATAGAAGCGAAAATTTAAACCTTTTTAGACTTTACCTTTTATCTTCCCCGGATATTGGGAACCCAAGTGCTTTCCTCGTCACACGTGACAACGATGTCTTCCGATAGCAATGTGTCAACTTTTTTGAATACCCACTTGCTTTCGCTAGAGAACCACACTGCTAGGACGGCCTCCCTTCTAGAGTATTTTTTGAATGCCTCGAGGAAGCGGAAAAGCTTTGATATCTGATATGCTTTTACTTTTACTTTCGAGTTAGAGGTTGTCTTGACCTCGAATGCAACTATCCTGTCCTCTATGTTGTTCACAAGAAAAACATCTGGAAAATTTTCCCCCACACCACTAACTGGAACCCTAAAAACATGGTTCTCCTTGTTGGCTGACAACATCTTCACTAGCCTTCGTTCAACGTTGAATGCTCTGTGCCGCCTATTGACAACTTCTCTAGACATTTGTTAAAGTGAAGAAAACACATGAATTAAAAAGTTTGGTGTATGCAAGCTACTAAAGCCCCTGAACCAATTAGGAAAGCCGGAAAACAATAGACATAAAAAGTATCGGGAAACTTAATGAAAGATGAAATAAATGCAGAACCTCACTGTTCTTGTCGATGATAGGGAACGTCGTTCACAGGTGATCAGCGAGCTTGCACGGCTTGGTGTCCGCTATCAACTGGCCCGTTTAGAGGTAGCAGACTATGATGTGGGCGGGAAATACGGTTTGGAGAGGAAGACAGCCGGAGACTTTATAAATTCTATTATTGATGGACGGCTTTTCGAGCAAGCCAAGTATCTTCGTGAAGCTTATGATACAGCCATCATCGTTATAGAGGGGAGTCTAAGCGATGAGGTAAAATACAGACAAGTTAAATTAAACCCGCTGTTTGGGGCATTTGCCGCGTTGGCCGAGAACGGTGTATCAGTTCTACAGATGAATGATTATAGAGAGACTGCGCTTCTTATATATATCCTGTGGAAAAGGCTGCAAAAGGAGGGAACCAACTTTTTCGTCAAGACAAAGAAAAAGGTTTTCAAGGAGACGAGCAGTATTCCAGCTATACAGCTTAATCTGATCGCGACGTTGCCAGGGATTAGCAGGGAAACTGCAGAAAAAATTCTTAGAGAGTTTAAGACTCCAAGGAAATTCTTCTTAGCGTCTCCTGCGGAGTTAAGGAAAATTGATGGATTGGGACCAAAGAAGATACAGAAAATTCTTCAAATACTTGATACAGACTATGAGAAGGCAAAGCTCTTGGAGAACGGGACCAGTGAAACGAATAATTTTTAAATAAGATTGTGTACGATATGACAGGGGGATATAATGGGAAACATTACGCAGGAACAAGTGCTACAAGCGCTTCAGGACGTATACGACCCAGAAATACCCTTCAACGTGGTTGATTTAGGTCTTATATACGGGATAGAGATAAACGATAAAAAGGTAAAAGTCAAAATGACCCTAACAGCAGTTGGATGCCCAATGTCGTACTTCCTCGTTGAAATTGTACGTGACACGATCAAGGAAAAGATCCCGGAGATTGAAGACGTAGAAGTCGAGCTTGTGTTTGACCCGCCCTGGACGCCTGACAGGATGAAGCCCGAGGTCAGAAAACTGCTTGGTCTCTAGTCTGATGCCATATCCAGTTTCGGAGGATACGGTTTTCCTTGCTAATTATCTGCGTGAAAAGAGTCAATGCCATGGGACTGTATTAGAGGTTGGCTGTGGCAATGGAGAGGTCACCATTGAATGTGCGTATCGTGCAGAGTATGTTGTAGGGACAGACGTGTCCAAGGACGCAGTAGAGTATACACTTGACAGAGTAAAGAAAGAGGGTCTCCAAGAAAAGATAGATATCGTTTTGACGGATAAGGCGAGACCGTTTAGGAGAGATTCTTTTCATATTGTTGTTTCTAATCCTCCATACTTGCCCTGTAGATATGAAGAGGGAGAAGAAGTCTGTGGAGGACCCAGTGGAATAGAGTTCAGTGTTGAGCTGGCAAGGGGGGTCCAAGAATCGCTAAAGGAGCATGGCAAGCTTATTGTTGTCGCGAGTAGTCTCTCAGATGTTTCCTCGCTTATTAGCGTGTTGTCTAATTTGTATTCTATAGTGTCTGTAGCTGATGAGCTTTCCCTGGGTCTCTTTGAAAAACTTTTAATAGTTGTGGCTGAAAAAGGCCGTGATTTGCGAAATGATCCTCCCAAAGAAGTACTTCGTGACTAAGGGGAAAGGAGTTAGCAGTGTCTCGCCACTGATGGCCTTCAATAATGCACTGCGTGAGGCAGGGATACATGGCCTAAATTTGGTGCCCGTGTCATCTATCTTGCCTCCGAATATTGCCGAAGAAGCGCCGAGAAGGCTACCTGAGGGTAGCATAGTTTTTCTCGTGATGAGCGAGAAGAGGGTCAAGGGACCTGCAAAGATTAGCGTCGGCATCTCGTGGGCTCGCGGTCATCCTCACGGCTACGTTATAGAGTTTCACGACGGGAATAGCTACAACGATGCCAGGGAAAGGCTGACCGAAATGTGGGAAGAGATAAGAGCTAAAGACAGGCTAAATATGGAGGAGCCTCGGTACCTTATTGAAGAACTAGACGTGCCTGAGGGGATGTATGGAAGCGCCGTGGTAGCACTAGTTTTCAGCGAATATGATTTCTTAAAAAGTGTCCCATAGAACAACGAATTTTTTCTAAGATTTCCCACGATTCATTATAAAAAGCAAAAGTTAATTGTCATCGATATCGTTGTTTTTATCATACGTTATATTTATATTTTTAAACATGGTTGATATATAATTGAGCCTTTATGAGTACAAATCCAGACAAAATAACTGTGTTTCTGCTTGTCAATGTAGGAGTTGGCTATGAGGACGAAGTTCTCAAGACCATCAGGAAGATGGAATTTGTGGAAGAGGCCTACATCGTGTACGGCGAATACGATATTCTCGTTAAGATTACGTTGCCTGCCCTTGAACTTCTGGATAAGGTTGTGTCAAACATAAGGAAGCTTGGTGGAGTTACAAGGACGTCGACACTTATAACGTCTTCCCGTTAGGAACCGTTAAGGAATTATTCAAGTAGCTCTTGTTTTATATTTCTCCTCTTCTCTCAAGGAAAAAAACTAGTCAACCTTTTAATTTTGCTGTCTAATAATGATGTCTGGGGATGATTGCCGCGTTGATGTTCGATTGGTGAGAGACGGATGGGCGGACTGACCCCATTTTGCTAAAAACTGATTAACAGACATATGACATATACTGCTAGGGACAGAAAGACCGGTATGGGTAAGGCTGGCATGTATTTTTTACGTGTCAACATTTTGAGGGTAAAGTAGAGCCCCAAGGCTATTGCAATAGTAGTTAATACCCAGCGTGCTACCGAGTTAAAGGGAAAGAGATAGTACGAGGAGCTAAGCATCGAGTACATCAATACGTCTCCCATGCCGAGAGCAATGTTGTCTACCACTATTACTGCTCCCCTTAGCGGCGATTTTACTTTTGATTCTCTGGACTGCCCCTCTCCAACCGTGTTCTCTAGGATCCTTTTCAATGGTCCATAGAAAACAGAGTAAATATCGTAGACTGCGAGGATCACAGCAACAGCAAAGGGGGTCCAGCCTGGCAATGTAACTGCCAGCAGTGAACCAGCCATTGTTCCGTAGATTATCAGGAGGATGTTGAGCAGTTTAACACTTACTGGCTTAATTATGAGCACGGCGGCCAAGACGGCAACTGAAACTGAGAGCAGATCTGCATACTGCAGGAAGTAATTACTATATCGTGCTAGGGGTGCAAGGTTTGCCAGTGAAAAGAAGTATATCTCGGCAATCCCCCAAAAAGAAAACGCTACGGCAAACGCCATAACAGCTGGTATAGTGTGTATTTTCCTGAATCTGATCAAGGCCAAAAGTAGCCCTGTTCCTAGAAGTACGAGGAAAAGTATTATTAAGCTATTGATCAGAACCCCCTGGGGGCTTTCTTCCGGCACAAACGGGCTTCCCAGGAGGTCAGCTACACCGCTTTTGCTTAGGACTAGTGCCCAAGCCACAGACAAGGAACTTATTACTATAACAATGAGACCCATTAGCAGGCTTGTCTTGTACTCTATGCGTCTTCGGCCACTCTCATATGTATCTTTCTCCATCTAGACCCAGTCTAGCAGTGCCAATGAGATTTAAAAGGATTTAGCACTGTATGCGTCAGATACCCCAGGATACGTTCATTCTTTTCACGTTTGCATGACTTTCATCATTCGTGTTGAAGAATACAAGCGCTGTTTTATACTTTTATTTCCGTAGTGAATAGTGTGAATTAAGTTTCGGTCTACTATGTTTTGAAAAAAATTATATTCCAATATATATGGAAAAATCGAAGCAAGCAATGATCCTAAGGAACCCTCAGGCACTCAGCAGTAAATATATCCCGAGAAGACTTCCCCACAGAGACGCCCAACTTAGACAGCTTTCAATCTTCTTTCCAGGGGTAGAGAAATCTTCAGCGTTCTTCAAGCCTGTTCAATTGATAGGCTTTGTGGGAACGGGAAAAACATCTACAGCTCTCTTGTTTGCGAAGAACCTCGAGAAAAGTTTTGAAAATGCCAGAGTAATCTACGTAAACCTTAAGATGTTGGGCGACCCGAGCCCCTGGACAGTCTACACGTCTATACTTGGCCAGGTCGCTGGGAGGGCCTCGAGAAGCCTGTCTGCGGGCGAGGTTTTCGAGAAGATCCTAGACGAATTCGTGAAGAAAAAAGCAACAAGCTTTTTGTTCATTGTTGACGAAGCTGATGAACTCACATCTTCAAGAAGCCTGAGGGGAGGACGCGTAGTATACAACTTGACACGCTTGCCGGAATTCGGCATAGAGAATGTTCTGGGCGTCGTATTTATTGCCAGGAACGAGGAGTGGAGCCGCGGCCTTGCTCCCGAGGAACAGTCTACCCTGGGAAGCCTCATCGTCAGGTTTCCACGCTATACGTTGCCTCAGCTAGTAGACATATTACTGTATAGGGCAAGTGAAGCTTTTTCGGATCAGAGTGCTCTTCCTGACACTGTAGCGGAGCACGTTGCCAAGATAACTATTGATTTGTTCGAGGGCGATGTGAGAAAAGCATTGGATATCCTTCTCTATGCCAGCTTGATTGCCGACAGTGAGCACAGTGAAAAGGTAACTTTTAGCCATGTTTCTAGAGCTCTGGCACAGATACTTGGGAGGAGCTCTCTTGACGCAGACATAGTTAAGACACTGAAACAGCTGGAAAGAATAGTCCTAGCAGCAACACTGGAAATACTAAAGAATAGGGAGTCTTCTTATACAACAGAAAGAGAAGTTATAGAAAATGTGCAGGCACTATGCGAGAGGCTACAGTTACCTGAGCCTAGAATAGAAGAGATCGAAGCAGCCCTACAACGCTTACATGACCTAGGAATCCTAAGGATAAGTGGACCGTTGAGGATCTATGCGGAAGTAGTACCCATAAACGACGTGAGAAGCCTGATCCTGAAGTAGCCGTGTAGGGGTAACAAAAACCGTTTTATACCTTTGAAAACAGTTAATCAACCCATGAAGGGCAAAGTATTGATAGTCACGCTCCTCTCAATAATCGGCATCCTAATTTTTTGGCTTCCACTTCCCAGGGTAGGAGACTATATCATTGGAGGATATCCGTGGAATTCGCCTGAAAATGCCAGGACACCGATGATTATCCTAGGAGTAATCGTTACCGGAGTATTTGTCTTCGCAATAGTCGCGATAAACATCCTTAGCAGGAAAATAGAAGAAGTTGGAGACGAAACAGTCTATCCCATGGACAACACACGAGACGAAGGAGAAGCTCAATCAACAGAAGAATGGTGAAGCGTCATAAATATGAAAAAAGTATGGGTTGAAGCTTTAACACCGAAGCAAATCCTCCTGTTTTCCTATCTCCAACAAGAATTCCCCAACATTGATTTCTACCTTACCTCTAGGGACTATGACCTCAACCGCGAGCTTGCAAAAGAACTGTGGAGAAAAGTCTACATTGTAGGCAAACATGGCGGCGCAACACCCTATAGCAAAGTTCGGGAGACTATTCGACGAGAAGAAAAACTCCTCACGATAGCCAGAGAGGAAGAGCCAGATCTCCACTTGACATTTGCATCGCCTGACTCTACACGTGTGGCTTTCGGCCTACAGCTACCCGTCGTGTCTTGCAACGACACCCCGCACTCAACAATCGTATCTAGACTCGTCATCCCGCTCTCAAGCGACTTTATTGCGCCTCAACCAGTTGCGCCGTTTTTCCAACACTATGAAGAGTTTACACGGATACATGTATTTAGAGGTGTCTTCGAGTATGCCTGGGTTTCACGTTTCAAGCCGAGTGAAGACATATTGAGAGACTATTCTGTTGAGCCCTTCAACTACGTGTTTATACGACCCGGTGAGCAAAAGGCTTACTACTATAGAGATGCTATAGCTGCAACCATTCTACCCCTGAAGATCGCTAGACATTTGCTAAGGAGGTCTTCTCTTAAGCTTCTAATTTATCCAAGGTACAAGGAGCAATACATTCTCTACAAGCGGGAACTAAAAGACACAGGAGAACGTGTCACCTTTATCGAGAAATCAGGAGTCTTCCTCAACCTAGAGTACTTTGCCAGGCTTGTCGTTACAGGCGGCGGCACAATAGCCACAGAGTCAGCCCTCCTTGGAGTCCCCTCGCTAACAACTTTCCCAAGGGAGCTTGTGGTTCATACCTACCTGCGTGAAAAGGGTTTCCCGGTCTACCGCTACACGGGTCTCCACATAATCGAAAGGCTTCTATCGACAAAAGAAGATATCTATGACCGTGAAGTATTCCTTCAGAAAGCTAGGAAGATGTTCGAAGATCCAGTAGCCAGGATCGCCGAAGTAATAAAGATGCACTTAGAGACTGATGCATCATCCTTGTATTCGAGGAACAAAAAATTTTTATAGCCACGGATATTTCGAAAAATGCATCGGTGGTCTGAATGGAATATGTTTACGCAAGTCTATTGCTATACCATGCAGGAAAAGAAATAAACGAAGAATCAGTCAAGAAAATACTTGAAGCAGCCGGCATACAAGTCGACGACGTCCGTGTAAAAGCCCTGGTCGCGGCGCTGAAAGAGGTAAACATTGAAGAAGCAATTAAGACAGCCGCTTTGCCGGTGGCTGTTGGAGGGGCAGCTCCCGCAACTGCTCCCGCACAAGCACCTGCAGAGCAAAAGAAAGAAGAGAAGAAAGAAGAAAAGAAAGAGGAAGTCAAGGAGGAAACAGTCGAGGAAGGACTTGCTAGCCTCTTTGGCTTCTAGGCGCAACAAATGTCTATATATTTCTACGACCTTGTCCCGGTTTACCGCAGAATTGTGCTTCTTTCAGTCTTACTCTATGCAGGTTACCAAGACTACAAAACACGGGAAATAGACGATAAAACATGGGTATATCCCTCAATTATACTGGCCCCACTTACATTTTTTGAAGTATACAACCGGACACCAACATACCTACAGATTTATCTGTTTTCCCTTTTTCTCGGCCTGTTAATAGCAATCCTAACCCTAAAATTGAGGCTTACAGGCGAGGCCGACGCGATTGCATTTGCCTTTATAAGCTTATTTGAGCCACCTGGCTACCATATAATCACGTTGTTTCCCCTAGGCTCAGTGATTATTCTCTCACTTGTTCCAACCTTGCTGTATACCTGTTATAATCTCTACTGGAACCTTAAACATGGAAGCTTTGCAGGCTACGAAGCAGGATCTCTAGTCAAAGCCCTCGCAATGCTGACAATGAGATATATCAGTAGAAGGGAATACGAAGAAAAAAGCTACATGTATATTCCCTCTACCCAAAAACAAGGAGACAAACTAACAATAGAGCTAAGCCCCATGATTCCAGAAAAAGTAGAGAACCCAGGACTGGACAAATTCTGGGCAGTCACACTTGCTCCCTATGTTTTCTTCTTGTCCATAGGCTACCTTATCTACACTATACTCCTCTAATATTTTAAAATCTAGAAACACAAGTATTTTGCATCGCTCAACAAAATTTGGGTCAGCACTCAGCTCCTCGCACGGCGCCCAAACGATAAATCTAATAAAACAATCATCCCTATGGATAAGTGGCGATGATTGCAAATCCGGGTTACGACAAACATAGGATGACGTAAGGGCTAGTTCCTGAGCCTCTAAAAAAAGAAAAACTTATTTTAGAATTGGCTTTATAAGGTCTAAGATTGCTTTCTCCCAGTCCTTAGCTTTAACAACGCCAGAGGCAAGAAGAACACCTACAGTCCCGAGCCTCAGTGCCGCCGCTACATCGTCACCCGTAGTTATTCCTGCGCCACAGAGAACCTTTACATTCGGATTTATTTTTTTCACGAGGTCAACAGAGGAAGTCACAACTTCTGGTTTTGCTTTTGAGACTGGTATACCTGTCCCAATGAGCTCTGGGGGCTCTATAGCAACCATGTCTGGACCAAGAGCAGCCATTGCCGCAGTGACCTCTGGGGTGTTGGTGCAGACGACAGTCACTAGGTTCAGTTGCCTGGCTCTCTTCACAACCACGTCTATCTGGTCTGCACGTACCCGACGCTCACTGTGGTTAACCATTGTACCAATAGCGCCTGCGTCTTTCACAGCATCAAGAGTTACGTGTCCTGTATGGCTTCCAGGAGACACATCGTCAACATGCTGGGAGAAGACAGGAATATCGACTTGCTGTGCAATAAACATTAGGTCTGTTAGCTGCGGCGCGACAGCTATTGTTACGCCATACTCTTTGCTGAGCTTTTCGGCCACTTTAGCTAGCTGTAAACCTTTCTTGCCGCTTGCCTCGGCATATGCCTTAAAATTTATGAGAATCAAGGGATACTCAATTTTTGTTGCCGCCATATTTGATATTTAGTTTTGCCATCATATATTCTAAGATTAATAATTCAACGTAAAACAAGCAGGTAAGCTTAAAGCCCCCTACAACAAATCATACTTAAAGAAGGCAAACTATGTACTGGAACAGAGATGTAGAGTTATCCTATCTGAGGCCGGACGCGCTAACCGTATGGCAAGAGGAAGAAGTAGTTAAGCGTTTAAGCCACTACAAGGCTGTTTTTGAAGAGAGAGCCCCAGCATTTTACAGGGTAGCAAAGAGAATCCCGGCAGAATTCAGACAGGACGCAGATGTGGAAGAGTTGCTAGACATACACCGTAACTATGCGAAGGATTTTCCCAAAATTTATAGAGAATTCACAGTCGATAATCTCGGCAACAAGATTCCAGGGGTTTCTTATCTCGACTTAAAGATACAAATCGCAAAGAAAATGCTTGAAAAATGTTTCTTCTGTGAGTGGAGGTGCTCAGTAAACAGAGCGAGGGGCGAGAAAGGGGTATGCGGCCTTGACTCTAGAGTTCGTGTCGCTACTGCCTTCCTCCACATGGGAGAAGAAGCGCCACTAGTGCCCTCTGGAACCATATTTTTTACTGGATGTAGCTTTAAATGTGTCTACTGCCAGAACTGGGACATATCGACAAGAGTAGAGAATGGAGCAGAAGTCACTCCCCAGGAACTCGCAGATATAGCTGTAAAGCTTTACCTGCGGGGGGCCAAGAACATAAACTATGTCGGCGGAAACCCTGACCAGCAACTTCACGCCATCTTAGAGTCGTTAAGGTACATGGATGTAAATATACCTCTTCTCTGGAACACAAACATGTATATGTCCTCAGAGGCTCTAGAGCTCCTCCTAGACATAGTAGACATATGGCTACCCGACTTCAAGTACGGTAACGACGCCTGTGCAAGGAGACTTTCAGGTGTCCAAAGATATTTCGAGGTAGTCTCACGAAACCATAAGACGGTCTGCGAGGCTGGTAGAGACATAATCATTAGACACCTCGTTCTGCCAGGCCACGTTGAATGCTGTACAAAGCCTGTCCTCGAATGGATCTCCAAAAATTGTTCCAGAGCGCTTGTAAACGTAATGGACCAGTATAGGCCAGAGCATCTTGTAGCTAGGTTTCCCGAAAGATGGAGAGAGATAGCGAGGAGGCCAAAGCCGAGTGAGATACGTGAAGCATATAACTATGCAGACAAGTTGGGATTGGCATGGAGAGAAGTCTCGCTTTGAATGACTACGAAATAGAGTTTGGCAAAATACTAGAGTGGCTAAAGAAAAATAGTGCCAAGAAGATTCTTGTTCAGGCCCCAGACGGATTGAAAAAAATATTGAGGCTTATATCTGAAAAGCTCGAAGAAGAAGGATACGAGGCTTACCTCTCAGGAAGCCATGCCTGGGGCGGATGCGACATAGCGGTTAATGAGGCAAGAACAATGGGTATTGACACGATACTTCATGTTGGTCATCATGGCTTCGTAGGAGCCAGAACAACAGAGGTTAGAGTATTATTTGTACCAGTATACTACCTGGGTGAGTTCAATGACGCATTGGTCAATGCACTGGAAGATATCAAAAGAAATAGCTTCAAAAAAATTACGCTAGGAGTGACCGTAGAGCTACACCGTAGACTACACGAGATAGAAAACCTTGCATTAAAAAGTGGCTTTCATGTCGAAACAGGCTCGCTAGAAAATTTTACGGGTTTGATCATAGGATGCAACTATGCTTCGCTTCGAGATGCAGAAGCTGTTCTCATAGTCGCTGGCGGAAGATTCCACGCGATTGGGGCCGCTCTCTGGATGGGTAGACCTGTATGGAGAGTTGACCCCTACCTAAAAAGCTATGAAAAGGTCGATGCTAGACCCATTATATCGCGCCGTTTAAGCGATATCAGCTCCGCGATGGATGCTCACAGCTTCCTCATCGTTGTGTCGACAAAAACTGGCCAGGCCAGACCAGTCTTGGCCCAAAGCATCAAGAAGAGGCTTCTCCGCGAAAACAGAAAAGCAGACATAGTGGTTATAGACGAGATCAGCGAAGACGCACTACTCAACTTCGGGCAGTATGATGCCTATGTGAACACAGCTTGCCCACGTCTGGCAATAGATGACCCAGAGATATTTCCCGGGCCTGTGATAAATCCCGGCGAACTCAAATATGTCCTCGACAAGAAGCTTGAGGGCTACGATTCCCGGGATCTCTTTCGTTTTGACTTTTCTATCGGCGCATAGAATAATTCCTTCAGCAACAGGGCGTCTTGCTCCAAGTTTGGACTCTCAGAGATGACAACACCTTTAATGTTGAACTCTCTGAATGCTTTGACGAGAAGCTTGTACTCCAGATCAGCCTCCGCCAAGTTTAGGTGGCGCTTTTCCCCTTTCTCGCCATACTCTATGCCCGATACGTGTATGTGCATGTTGTCGAGAGCGTATCTGCCAAGCTCTTTCTCGATTTTTTCAAGGATAGACGCAAAGTCCTGGTATCTCTTCAGTCCACCCACAGTCCTGGCATGCAGATGGGCGAAATCGACAACTGGGAGCACGCCTTCCAGCTCCTGACTTAACCTTATAACCTCTTCGAGGCTTCCGAACTCTGATGGCTTTCCAAGAACTTCGGGCCTGATCCAGATCTCTATACTATTTTCTCTGAGATGTTTTAGGACTGTCTGAGCCCCTTCCTTTACCTTTCTGTATGTGGCTTCGGGGTCGCTATTTCCGTAGTATCCGGCGTGAAAACATACGCTCCATGCACCTGCTTTATAGCCTATCTCTGCGCTCCTGATTATCCTCTCTATGCTTGCTTTTACCTTTGCCTCCTCTTGACTGTTAAGGTTAATATAGTATGGCGCGTGTACAGTAAGCACTATGCCAAGCTGGTCTCGCAGTTTTTTGACCTCTACCGCAGATTTCTCGTTTAGAAAAATGCTCCTAACAAACTCTATCTCCATAGCGTCGAGCCCAAGCCTTTTAACCTCTAATATTCCCTCAGTTACACCTCCCTTTTTTAGAGTGGTCGGTATGCCTGCAGGCCCAAAATACAAGCGGTCTGGCTGCCACATCTAGCTCCACAATATTGATTCAATGCTTCAGGATTTTAGTCTTTCTAGCACACGTTTACATATAAAGAAATAAAAGACTTCAATAAGAAATACTGTAAACGGTGAAAATGCATGACGCTCAAATTTGAACCAGTAAACGAAAAACAAAAGATGCTAGTAGGCGCCCTTGAAAGCCCAGACATAGACATAGTTGGCGTATTTGGCCCAAGCGGCACTGGGAAAAGCTTCGTCGTTATTCTCCACGGCATCTCGAAGCTGAGAGAAGAAAAGTACAAAAGAATGATCATAATTAGGCCCCTTGTAAGCATCTCTAGGTCGAAACTCCTAGACTCTTCAACCCTAGGCGAAATGTACTATGAAACAGCGTCATCCTACCTCTTAGACGTTGCGGGAGACTATATCGACTTGCAGGAACTCGAAAACTTCTTGGATAGCAGAAAAATAGTCTTCGTGGATCCCGAATTCCTTACGGGGAGAACGTTCGACAACAGCCTTATTTTCCTTGACGATGTCCAGTACTTAAACCCAGAGATTATTCCAGAGGCCATTATAAGGGTGGGAAGAAACTCTAAGCTTGTCGTTGCGGGAGACCCGGTTCTACAAGCCCTAGAGGGAAAACCAAGGAACACGGCGGCAATAGCCCGCGAGCTGTTATTGGGGGAGGAGAGGTCACTTGTGATCAACATGGGTATAAACGACATAGTGAGGCCGGGGTCAAAGAGGGGCTTCAAGCTTGCACTAGAATCGAGGCTTAGGAGGCGTAGTCTATCAGAAGAAGAAAACAAAGTTAAGGCCGTGTTGCAGAGCCACGCGCCAGACGCAGACATAGTGACTGTTGTATGGCTAAAGGATCTTAAGGAAAAATATTCCTCGCAGAGCGCGCCTGATGTTCTAGCAATCGCAAAGGAAAATACACTTAGCCGGCTGATCGGTAAGAAGGGAGAAAGAATAAATAAGGCCCAAGAGGAGGCAGGTGTACACATAAGGGCAATCGAGCTAACCAACGACCTTGGAGAAATAGTCAAGGCTATACACCCTGTTGGATGGATTAGGAAACACATAGAGAGTGTAGAAATAGAGGGCGCAGAACTTGTTGTCTACGTCGACCCAGAAGAGTACGGCGCATTCGTGGGGAAACAGGGCACATATATCAGGTTCCTAGACGAAGCGCTCAAGAGAATACTTGGGCTAGGAGTTCGTGGGAGACACGCCGAGAAATCTGAAGATAAGAGGAAAAAGGCTAAATGACTTACGGCTACGTCATAGTTGCTGAGAAAAATTCTGTTGCACGTGCAATTGCAAGCTTTCTTGGAGGGACAAGTGTAAAGAGGTTACAGGTCGAGGGTGTTCCGGCATACGAGTTTTACTGGAATCATTCGAGGAGCCTTTCTATAGGAGTAAGCGGACACATACTTAACTTTGATTTCCCAAAGGAATACAACAAGTGGAACAGTATTGACCCGAGACGGCTCTTCTTCATAAAGCCTATACTAGTGACACGGGAGGGAGCATACAAATACATAAAGGCTCTTAGACAGCTTGCACAAAAAACCTCGACAGTGATACTTGCCCTAGACGCGGATGTGGAAGGGGAAGCCATAGCATTCGAAGTCATGCGAATAATGTCCCAGGCCAACCCAAGCTTAGAGTTTAAACGTGCATGGTTCAGCGCGATAACGAGGACAGACATCCTAGAAGCCTTCAAAAACTTCAGGAAGCCAAACGAAAACCTGGCAAACAAGGCCTTCTCTAGGATGATCGTCGACCTCACGATTGGCGCCAGCTTTACAAGAATACTCACGCTGTCGGTAGAAAAGAGGAACGGATTATTGCCGAAAGGCAAATTCTTAAGCTATGGTCCATGTCAGACCCCAGTCCTTTACTTGGTTGTAAAACGTGAACTAGAGAGAGAAAGCTTCAAGAAGAAGAAATACTACGTGTTAAGAGTAAAGTTCGAGTCGCCCGAGGGAATATTTACTGGCCATGCTACGTTTGACGATGCTTCAAAGGCCAACGAAGCATTGAGAGTGGTGAAGAACATTGGTAAGGGAATCGTAGCTTCTTCGGAATACGTGACAGTTAATATCCAGCCCCCTGTTCCACTCAATACAGTGTACCTTGAGAGCAGGGGTAGCCTTTTCCTTAATTTAAGGCCAAAAGAGACCCTCGCAATAGCTGAAACCCTTTACGCGAACGGCTACATTTCTTATCCACGCACCGAGACAACCAGGTATCCTCCAACTCTACACCTGAAGAACATACTCTCGATGTTCAGCGAGTGGGAAAACACTGGCTGGTACGTAAAAAAACTGCTCTTAAAGGGCTTCAAACCGACAGAGGGACGTGAAGACGACAAAGCCCACCCACCAATCTACCCAACCAAGGCCGCGTCTAAGAACGAGATTGTTAGAAAGTTTGGGGAGAAAGCCTGGAGGGTATACGAATACGTGGCTAGACATTTCCTGGCCACGTTAAGTGAGGACGCTATTGTCGAGCGGCAAAAAATCATTGTCAACATAGACCAGTTGCAGTTCCAGGCGGAGGGACGCAAGGTCGTCTACCTTGGATTCTATCAAGTCTACCCCTACAATGTTCCGCAAGATGAGCCCCTCCCATACCTGCTTAAAGGGGAAGAGGTGAGAGTTTTAGAAGCAAAGCTAGAGGAGAGAACCACTCAGCCTCCACAATACATGAGCGAGGCGGAGCTTCTAGCCCTAATGAAAAAGTACGGGATAGGTACGGATGCGACAATGCAGGAGCATATACACACAAACATTGAGAGAAAATACTTCATAGTGAAGAATAAGCGCCTTATACCGACACCTCTCGGGAGAACCCTTGCCGTCTCGCTGTATGAGACAGTCCCAGAACTAGTCTTGCCAGAGATAAGGGGACGCATGGAGTCTAAGCTTGTAAAGATAGCTAATGGAGAAGTTTCTCCAGAGGAGCTTGTGCAGGAAATGCTCGAAGAGTTTCTCACATATTATGATAAACTAGCACAAAACATAGACAAGGTTGCTGAAAAGCTCGTAGAGGGATTGAAAAAGGTATACCAAGAAGAAAACGGTGAGGCTTCCCATGCCTCGGCCAAGAAAAAATCCTCTGTGAAGAGTAGGAAAACTACAAGGCAGAGGAAAAAGATTTAAAAACCATGTGGCTTCAAAACAGAGGAGGAAACCTATAAACATGGAGGGGGGCTCTAGGAAGATAATAAACAGGAAGCTGGGCAGAAAATTATCGTTCAAAGCAAAATACATTGACCAGCTTTTCAACGGGGAAAAAACGACAACCGTTCGAAGGGGGATCGTCACCCCCCGATACGACGTTGTATATATTGAAAGCGATGGGAAAATCCATGGAACCGCCCGGGTAAAATATGTGCGATACACTAAGCTGGGAGAACTAACAAATGATGACGCTGTAAAGGACGGTTTTAGTTCTAAAGAAGAACTAATCAACACATTAAAAGAAATCTATCCAGACATTGGGAAAGATGAATGGGTCACAATCATCTCGCTAGATAATCTCAACAGGTTCGCAGAACCGCTACCGACGGAAACGATAACTAGAGATATTGACTCCGACAAGATTTCTGAGGCCGCACAAATAGCCCTGGCCAACGGGTTGGCAGAAAACGAAAAAGAGCGCAGAATCCTCGCCATGCTCGCCATAAATGGCGATATAAAAGCTACATCGAAGCATCTAGGAATAAAGGAGGACGAAGCCAAACTTGTCCTCGCAAAAATAATGAACAAACTCAAAGAGAAGAGAATACAACAGCAGTAATTATGCAGAGGGCCTAGCATATATGTCTAAACCCACGATTTTTATCTCTCACGGGGACCTTGACGGAATGTCTGCTACAGCAGTCATAGCTGACACCATTAGAAAGAAGCGTCCAGAAACAAGGCTGATATTTCTATTTTCCCAGCCCCACGAACTCGACAAGGCGCTGCTACGGGTTCCCGAAGAATTTGAAGAACTCTACCTAGTTGACATAGCGATTGATACAGTATTATGGCCAAAATTATCTCTTCTCTTATATGACGTCTCTAAGAGGGGAAAAATAATATGGCTGGATCATCACCCGTCCACGCTGGGTTTCTCAGATAATTTGACAAGGATAGGAATCCATACAATACTCGAAAACACGAGATCAGCCGCTTCAATAGCTAGAAAATTCCTTCAGGACACTTCTGACCCTTCCTTTTACGAAAGCGTAATTAAGCTGGGAGAAGCATCCGATCTAGCAATAAAGCTCGAGAAAGATGACCCCCTGCACCATTCCCTAGAAACCCTTAGCATTGCCCTTGCATACAAGACTCACGAGGAACAGCTCAGGAAAAAGATACTGTCGTATTGGCTAAACAAGAAAATAATAGTCCCAGATGAGGCGGCAGAGGCGGCCCAAGAGGGAGAAAAAATCTACAGGGAATTATACCATGAGGCAAAGCAAAACACAATCTTTGAGTCAGACAACTTGCTGATAGCTGACCTAAGAAATAGACGGGTATATGGATTCATTGGGAGGATAGCATCTGTCCTTGCAGGCGAGAAGGAAAAACCTGTTATCTTGCTGACAAGACTGGGAGAAACAGCGACACTCATCACGTATAGAGCGCCAGCCAAAAACAGCTACGAAAAGATGTCAAAGATCGTTGCAGACATAGCGAGAAGCTATGGTGGCGGGGGTGGGCACTTGGCGGCGTTTAGCTATAAGGTTCCCAGCGCCTACATGGAAAATATTCTGAAAGAATTGATCGATGCTGCTAATTCACTTTAGCTTATTGACACGCGTTTAATTGCTGGGTGCTGGAGAATCTTCTCAATGACCTCGCTGGGAACAGGCTGCGAGACAACTACGTAGAGCTTGGGCTCTTCATATATATTCGGATCCTCCGCGACCACCTGGAGAATGTTTATATCCTTCTCGGCCAATGCGTTAGCAACCCAGGCAAGTATGCCAGGTTTGTCTTCAAAGATCTCTACAACTAGGCACCTGTAGCCCAGCAGACGTGAAACCGACACAAGCGAGGGGCCTGCTGGTCTGAGGTGTAAGAAAAATTCCCTGAGAAAGTCGTCCTTACTTATCTGTTTAAGAACATCCATAACCACTCTCCTGTCTACGCCTGCTTCCTCTGCGAGAGAAGTTACTGTAGCCTTTACTTTGTCGCCAATATATACGTCTTCTCCTCTCACGCTTAGCCCGTATTTTAGTAGAGTTTTTACTATCTGGATTCTTTTGCCCGACCCTAGAACTTCTTCTACATGCTTCCAAAACGACTTATCCATAATTCTTTATGATGAAAAACCTCAATTTATATTCATTCTTCTCTAAAATGTTCATAAAAGAAAAATTTATATACATCAATGAACAAAATAGACAAGTTATGAACAAAAAGATACATTTAGATGAAGACGAAATGCCGCGGGAATGGTACAACATCCTGCCAGACCTGCCAGAGCCTCTTCCGCCGCCACTTAACCCAGTCACTGGCCAGCCGGTCTCGCCCAAAGACCTTGAGCCCATATTTCCAAAAGAACTTATTAGACAGGAAACATCACAGGAAAGATTCATAGCCATACCAGAAGAGGTGCTCGAAGTATACAGAATCTGGAGGCCAACCCCCCTTATCCGTGCATATCGTCTCGAAAAGGCACTTAGAACCCCCGCCAGGATATATTACAAGTACGAGGGTGTTAGTCCGCCGGGAAGCCATAAACCCAATACGGCGGTTGCCCAGGCATACTATAATGCAAGGGAAGGAGTAGAAAGACTAACTACGGAGACTGGTGCTGGGCAGTGGGGATCTGCACTTTCATTCGCGACAATGCTTTTTGGCCTAAAGCTGACGGTATACATGGTTAAGGTCAGCTATATGCAGAAGCCATACAGAGCCATACTAATGAGGACGTGGGGAGCAGAAGTAGTCCCAAGCCCGAGCAACAGGACAAAGTATGGAAGAAGCATACTGGAAAAGGATCCCGACAATCCCGGCTCCCTGGGAATAGCGATAAGCGAGGCCCTAGAAGACGCAATATCTCATGAGGATACAAAGTATAGCCTTGGAAGCGTGCTCAACCACGTCTTGTTGCATCAGACAGTTATAGGGCTAGAGGCAATAAAGCAACTCGAAGCAGTAGACGAGTTCCCAGACATTGTCATAGGCTGCGTGGGTGGAGGAAGCAACTTCGCCGGAATTTCGTATCCATTCTACTATCTTGTCAGATCCGGAAAAGCGCCCAAGAGGACACGGTTCCTAGCCGTAGAGCCTGCGTCGTGTCCATCCATGACTAAGGGCGAATACATGTATGACTACGGGGACACCGCGGGACTAACACCCCTACTAAAGATGTACACTCTTGGACACGACTTTATACCTCCACCCATCCACGCAGGAGGCCTGAGATACCATGGCGCCGCACCGACCATGAGCCTCCTGAAGAAGGCTGGAATATATGAAAGCACAGCATATAACCAAGTAGAGGTCTTCGAGGCTGCGAGGCTCTTCGCACAGACCGAGGGAATAGTGCCAGCCCCCGAAAGCGCCCACGCTATAAAAGCAGTAATCGACGAGGCGATAAAAGCCAAACAAAAAGGCGAAGAAAAAGTAATATTGTTTAACCTCAGCGGGCACGGTTTACTCGACCTTGCCGCGTACCAGGACTTCCTCGATGGAAAGCTTCCAGCACACGAATACCCAGCAGAGGCTATACAGAGATCTATTGAAAAAATAAAAGCAGTATTGCTGGAAAAAGGCATCAGGCCATAGAAACGCTACAACGCTAAAAATATACCAAACTATCCACTCACTTTTTCTATGTCTAGGATTACTTCAAGTGCACCTGGAAAAGTTATCCTATTCGGTGAACACTTTGTCGTCGAGGGACAGCCAGCAATAGCTATAGCCGTTTCGCTAAGGGCATATGTAACTGTGGAGCCCACGCAGAGTGACGAAATCAAGGTGTACTCGAAAAACTTCGACCTCACTGAGACTTTCCCGCTTAACCAGAGGGACAGCTGGACGGGCAAAATGTCCCCAGTCGCTGTTGCGGCATACAGTGTGATGCTTGAAGCCGCCAAAAAAACAGGCCTAAACATACACATTGACTCGCAGATACCTCCAGGTAGTGGAATGGGCTCGAGCGCGGCAGTTGCAGTCGCCACAGTCCACGCGACAAGCCTAGCTTTGGGCCTTCAGCTAGACCCCAGAAAAGTGTCAGACCTAGCATACGAGGCAGAAAAAGTTGTTCATGGAAAACCCAGTGGAATAGACAACACCATAGCCACTTTTGGCGGGGCGATTGCATATAGGAAAGGTGAGGGATTCATCCAGCTAAAACCAATCTTTAGAGGGGTAAAGCTAGTATTGGCGGACACAGGCAAGCCCAGGAACACGGGCGAAATGGTTCGCAGGGTTCTTGCACTTAAAAACACTTATCCAAGTATACTAGACCCAATCTACTATTCTGCTGGAAAGCTAGTCGTAGAGGCGGCCCTACTTTTGGAGAAAGGAGACTACGAAAACCTGGGAATACTTATGAACATAAACCATGGCCTTCTCTCAGCTGTAGGCGTCTCAACGAAGGAAATAGAGCTACTCGTACATACGGCCAGAGAAAACGGAGCCCTAGGCGCAAAGTTAACAGGAGCCGGAGGGGGAGGATACATCGTAGCCCTATGCAGAGAAAACAACGCCGAAAAAATAATCAGCGCACTAAAAAGCCACGCAACAAGCGTTCTAACCGTCAACCTGGAAGAGACAGGAGTAAGAAAGGAAAATATATAGCAACACTCCAGGAAAATGAGAGACACAACTATAGAAGAATTGCTCATCCCACAAAAAATTTAAACCCCACAAAGCTATTACACAGTAAGACATCTGAGCGCGCGCTAAGCCCCGGTAGCTCAGCTCGGTAGAGCGCCGCTCTGGTAAGAACTAGTCCTTCCGGATAGGCGGAGGTCCCGGGTTCAAACCCCGGCCGGGGCTCCATTTTTTTCCTAGTGCTCTGCAATTTGTCATGATTTATTTTGAATATTGCTTAATAATACAGTTGTCTAAAGGTTTTTTGGCGATTGACGATGGAACCGGGGAGCCTTCCATTTGGGGAGTATGTAATAAACGACAAGTTCGTGTTTCAGAGAATTGAGGACTACTGGAGAAGGCATGCCGAGACTTTGAAGAACTTTAAAGAGTTTTGGGCTGGTGTCGCTAGTGAGCTTGAGTGGTTTGAAAAGTGGAAGAACTTGTTGGACGACTCTAATCCTCCTTTCTATAAGTGGTTTGTCGGCGGAAAGATAAACCTGTCTTACCTCGCGCTGGACCTAAATGTCAGGAAGGGTAGAGGAAACAAGGTTGCCCTGATTTGGGAGGGTGAACCCGTAGACGGAAATGGTATGCCTCTCGAGGTCAAGAGATACACGTATGGGGAACTGCTCCGAGAGGTTAACAAGGTAGCCTATGTATTGAAAAGGCTCGGTGTAGGTAAGGGAGACAGGATATCTATCTATTTGCCAATGATACCCGAAACGATTGTTTTCATGTTGGCTGCGTGGAGGATTGGAGCTATTACGAGTGTAGTTTTCTCCGGCTTCTCAGCTGAGGCCCTTGCTGACAGGATAAACGATGCTGGCGCCAAGCTACTCATAACTGCTGACGGGTTCTGGAGAAGGGGGAAGATCGTCCCACTAAAAGAGACAGCCGACAAGGCGGTGGAGCGAGCCAGTTCTGTTGAGAAGGTCGTTGTAGTGAAGAGGATAGGTCTAAATAACGTGCCGATGAGGGAGGGCAGAGACTACTGGCTACATGATTTGCTTAGAGAAGTCCCAAGCGATGTTTTTGTAGAGCCTGAGATGCTTGAAAGCGAGCATCCATCCTTTATCCTGTACACCTCTGGAACTACTGGGAAGCCTAAGGGTATAGTCCACGATACTGGTGGCTGGGCTGTTCACGTCTATGCGACAATGAAGTGGGTTTTCGATATACGTGAACACGATGTATACTGGTGTACAGCAGACGTGGGCTGGGTCACTGGCCACTCTTATGTGGTTCTTGGACCCATGCTCGCCGGCGCAACCCAGGTTGTCTACGAGGGTGCTCCAGACTATCCACATCCGGACCGCTGGTGGAGCATCATCGAGCGTTACAAGGTCTCCGTTTTTTATACTAGCCCTACAGCTATACGAATGTTTATGAAGTTTGGCGAGGATTGGCCGAGAAGGCACGACTTGTCTTCGCTAAGGATTATCCACTCTGTTGGAGAACCGATTAATCCAGAGGCATGGAGATGGACCTATAGGGTTCTAGGCAACGAGAAAGTAGTGCTGGGTTCAACATGGTGGATGACCGAGACCGGAGGCATAATGATTTCTCATACGCCTGGTTTCTTCCTTGTACCCATGAAGCCCGGTACAAATGGTCCCCCATTGCCAGGCATAGAGGCAGACGTTGTAGATGCAAAGGGCGAAAGCGTGCCTCCGGGCGTAAAGGGCTACCTTGTGATTAAGAGACCTTGGCCTGGAATGCTTCACGGTATATGGGGCGACCCAGAGAGGTATAAGGCTACGTATTGGGCTAGGTTCCCAGGCTACTTTTATGCGGGGGACTTTGCTGTAAAGGACCAGGACGGCTTTATCTGGGTGCTTGGGAGAGCCGACGAAGTACTAAAGGTCGCGGGCCACAGGCTCGGCACATATGAAATTGAGTCTGCCCTTGTCGGCCACCCGGCCGTTGCAGAGGCGGCAGTTGTCGGTGTCCCCGATCCCATAAAGGCTGAGACACCTGTAGCCTTTGTAGTTTTGAAGCAAGGGTTCAAAGCTGGACCGGAGCTTCGTGAAGAACTTAGGAGACATGTAAGGAATGCTATTGGCCCCATTGCTGAGCCTTCAACTGTGTTTTTCGTGTCAAAGGTTCCAAAAACGAGGTCTGGAAAAATTATGCGTCGGCTACTCAGGTCTATAGCGCTCAACGCACCTCTGGGAGACGTTTCTACCCTAGAGGACGAGACATCTGTGGACGAAGCTAGAAAGCTGTTCGAAGAGTTGAAGAGCGAGGTCTGGAAGAGCATCGAGCAATTTGTGCGTAAGCCGTTAGTCGTACCCCCGTCGATGCCCATAAAGGAGCTTGCACACAAACTTCTCGAGGAAAAGTTTGCAGTTGTCAGCAGTGACGGAAAGAAAGTCGAGGGAGTTGTCTCCGAGAGAGACATCGTTAGGGGCATAGCAATGAATGCCGGCTTCAAGACACCGGTAGGTGAGGTTATGAGACGGGACGTGGTGGCTGTGGATGCTTCTACCCCCTATCATGAGGCACTTAAACTGCTTTCCCAGAAGAAGATAAGGCATCTCGTTGTAACAAAGAACAATGAGCTATTTGGTGTCGTGAGCGCGCGGGACCTATTGGGCGAACACTTGCTCGTGATAGACGAGGCCCTGAAAAACACATTGTCTAGACTTAAGGTGGGAGACTGGATGAAGAAGACAATTGTTTCGGCTAGCCCGAGAGACGCAATTAGAACTGTTGCAAAACTAATGAGTGAAAAGGATGTAGGCCTAGTGGTGCTTCTCGATGGTGGAAGGCTTTACGGCGTTGTATCAGAATACGACCTTGTAAACGCCCTGAAGAACGAGCTGGACTTTGACAAACCCATAGCAAGCATATCATCCACAAATGTAGTGACAGTTCCCGTGGACGCGTCACTGCAGACAGCTGTAGAACTCATGTCAGAAAACGGGATAAGACACTTGGTGGTAACAAGGGGTTCCGAGCCTGTAGGAGTTATATCGATCAGAGACGTCATAGGTGCGCTCAGGGAATAAGCCTTCTATGTTTTTGTTTTTGACCAACTATTTCTAAAAAATATCTTTGTTTATCTTAACTTTCACTTTCTCGCTTAACGTTTATTCATGCAACTTGAATAAGAGGTGTATTAGTCGGTCTATGTCCCAGGGGGGAGGAGTAGGAGTAAGCTCGCTTATAGATGAAATTTCCCTGTATAGTGGCTCCAGCTGCGTGTATAACTTGTCGTATATGGCATAATAAGCGTCGTAAATGGAGGCCTCCTTGGGGTCTGGGCGTATCCTAGCCCTTTCTTTGAAAAATCCCTTGGCGGCTTCCCGGTGTGACTCAAAGAGTCCTAGAACTGTACTCGTTATTAACGCGTCGCCAGCTAGCGCTGCGTCTAGTAGTTCTGGCAGGACTACTTCTAGCTTTGTGACGTTTGCCTTTATCCTTGCCCAGGTCGGCGACTTTGCTCCTCCACCCATGAGTATAAGCTCGCTCGGCCTTATTCCTAGCTCGCCGAAAACCTCGAGTATTTTTCTTATCTCGTAGGCTATTCCCTCCATCATGGCTCTGAAAATGTGTGACCTAGTGTGGTATACAGTTAGCCCAAATATGACCCCTCTAGCATAGGGGTTCCACCTTGGAGACCTGGCTCCAGAAAAGAACGGCAAAACAATTAGCCCGTTTGAGCCTGGAGGTATGTATTCGGCTTCCATGTCTAGGTATTCGTAGACCCTCCTCCTAGTAGAGCTTGCTAGCTGTTGTACGCTTTCAGCGACCTGGTCTCTGAACCACCTAAGTATGGCGCCTGCAGTACTCATACCTGCCTCAATTACCCAAGTATTCCTTATGGGTGAAGCCCCAACCGAAAACCTCATTTTTTCGTCGAGTAGCGGCCTGTCAACCATTGTTGCAGTCGTAGAGCCTGTACCTGTTGATTCTTCTACTCTTGAAGACTCAAATATCCCCGCTCCTAGAACTTCTGCTTGCCTGTCCCCCATCCCAGCAAGTACCTCTATGTCTGTGGGAAGGCCCAGGATCCTAGCCGCCTCTTCGCTTAGGGTCCCAACAATCTCGTCGCTGTTTAGAGACTCAGGGAACAGGTCGATGTATTCTGACAGCTTCAGCATGTCGAATAGTTCCTGATCCCATTGCAACTTTACTATGTTGAATAGCATTGTCCTAGATGCAACAGTATGGTCGGTAATTGGCCTGCCGGTAAGCTTGTATATAACATAGTCTTTGGGCTGTAGCCCCTTCTTTGCCCTTTTAAGTACTTCGGGTTCATTCTCCTTGTACCACAACAGCTTTGTAGCTGTAAACGTGGCGTCGACAACCAGGCCCGTCCTCCGGTAGATCTCCCTGACATCATTCTCCTTCTTTATCCTCTCAGCCTGGGGAGCGCTACGCCTATCCATCCATATTGGGACTCTTCCTAGACTCTTTCCGTTTGAGTCTATTAGAGCCAGAGTCTCTCTCTGGCTACTAACATTGATACCTGCTATTCTTGAGGGGTCAATGTGGGACTTCCTGATAACAGTCCTTGTAACCTCCACTACAGTTTCCCACCAGTCTTCCGGGTCTTGTTCAGCCCATCCCGGTTTAGGATAGTACGTTGGGTATTCCTTACCATCTACAGCTAAAAGGTTTCCAACCGAGTTGAAAAGAGCAACCTTTACAGTTGTCGTGCCTATGTCGATCGATAGTAAAATATCTTTATCCACAATTATATTTTTTACATTCTTGGAAAATTAAATTTGAGTATTAACATATCGTAAAGATAACCGAGTTAATCTTTGCTATCCTTTGCCCCAGCGACTCTGCTGTAGAGCTCTCTCGATATAGAAACTTCCCTACCACAGTGCATACACTTTAAAAGCACACTGTTTTCGGTCTCCCGTATAACTTCCCTGAGCGGCCTACCACAGTAACAGACAAAACCCACAAGCCTCGCCGGATTGCCCATGACAAGCCCGTGGTCTGGAACATCCTTTGTTACCACGCTACCCGCCGCCACCATCGCGTACCTTCCAATGGTAACACCACACACAATGGTAGCGTTCGCACCTATGGATGCCCCCTCCTTTATCGTTGTCTTTACTACTTCCCAGTCAGTCGAAAACGCCCTCGGATACTTGTCATTTGTAAAGACTGCGTAGGGACCAACAAACACATTGTCCTCAATTATTATGCCCCGATACACGGATACACCGTTCTGTATCTTGACATTGTTACCTACTACTGCTCCTTGGTCAATATATACATCCTTCCCTATGTTACAGTTCCTGCCTACCTTTGCTCCACTCCTTATATGTGCAAAGTGCCAGATACGTGTGCCTTCTCCTATTTCTGCGCCGTCCTCAATGATTGCAGTTGGATGAGCAAAGTACTTTTTGGATAGTTCGACCATGTTGTCGATATGAAAATACTTCCTTAATTGTTTTTCTGGTTTATAGCCATAACTGTATTGAGACGGCTACTTACCTAGGAGTTTTTTCCACGAGTCCCACTCTTTTCTTGCGATGGGCGGAGGCTCGGGGTTTTTCTTTAGCCATTCAACAGCAAATCTTTTTGTCTTAGGGTCGCTTGGATAGCCTGAGCCAAAGTCTCCATATGTCTTCTTTAGCTCCTCTATTATGCTGTCCCTCTCAACCTTTGCAACTATAGATGCGGCACCAACGATTACGTATTTTTCGTCGGCATGGTTTTCAACCACGAGCCGGACAGGTATCTTTAGAAGGGATTTTACAGCTTCGGCGTATCTATCTGGGACGGGGTCTGGGCTATCTATGTAAACAGTTTCAAGGGGGATGCTTTGTGCCACTTGGCTTATGAGTCCAGTTGCCATAGCTGCCTCCAGGTAGTTTAGGTTCTGGTAGCATTCGCCCCTGACAGCGCAGTCTATTAGGTGTGGTTCAACTACGACCTTCTCGACGCCACACCCGATACTTGGGAGGATTTTTGTCAGCCTTCTCCTGGTAGACGGTGCAACCTTCTTTGAGTCCTTGAATCCGAGGCTTGCGAGTAGCTTTAGCTTTTCTCCTGGACAGTAGACCATAGCTATAACCATGGGCCCAATCATTGGGCCGCGCCCAGCCTCGTCTATGCCTGCAATGAAAGACACAGAACCCAGTACAACTCTTATTATAAAAACTGTATTGGTTTGGGAGCCGTATCAGCCTTGAACAAGAACCTTGACTGACAGTAGTCCTTTTGTGGTTAAGCTGTAAAGTGTCCTGAGAACTTCCTGCGTCGGCATATTTGTCTTGCGAGAAACATATTCAAGTAGCTCGGTCAGGGGGATAGGCTTCCTGCCCAAGATATTTGTGTATCTAAGTGTTTCCTCGTAGACCTTTATTTCCAGCTCTGACAGGGCAGTGTTTAGGAGGCTCTGTGCTTCGTTCTTTATTTTCGCCAGCTCTTTGTAGATGGCATTTGGATCTATGGGCTGGGGGTCCTGTTTTGCCTTTGAGAGGTATTCTTCTATCTGTTTCAGCCGGGCCTTGGATTGTTCTATCTTTGCCCTGTCTTGGAGTGACGCGACGACATCTGCTTTTGCCAGTACTTCTTGTGTTGTTGCGACCTCTCCTTGCAGGATCGATACTGTTTTGTTGTATTCTGTCCTAGTCTTAACATACATCTGGTATAGTTGCTGTTTTATTTCTTCGACGCGCTTATATAAGTCGTTGAAATCGTTGTAGTCTTCTTGTTGGATCTTCTCGGCTTTGCGTAGCAATCTGACCGCGTCGGAGTAAAGCGACGGGTTGAGATTCTGGATTACATCTGTCCACTTTTCCAGTTCATGCCTGTTCTTCTCTATTTCATTCATGGAGCTTTCGATGTGGTCGATTTTTCTGAGAGCATCCTCGATAGTCGTAATTAGTGTATGAAGCCTGGTAGAGTATTCTTCAAGAGAGCGTGCTGTACGCTCAACCTCTTGGAGGGCTGGCGGCTCAGGAATATTTAGGAGAGTAAACGACTTGTTTAAGACTCTTTCTAGGAGTGGGTTTCTTGAGGCTCTTTCCTTCAGAGACTTGTACAGTGCCTCTAGACGCTCTATCTTTTCGGCCGTACTGGAAGAAGTTTTAGATAAATAGTATAGCAAGTCGTTCTTCTTTTTAGTTGTTAGAGCAACCGCTTCTTGACTCATATGAACATATACAGGCGTATTTTGAAAAAATTATCATTTAAAATAACTTTTAGGGGCCAAATTTAGATTAGCCCCTTTTCCTTTGCCTTTTCTAAGACCTCTTTTACTAACTCCTCCTTGCTCTTTCCCTCTGTCTGTACACCAAGTTTTTCTGCGAGCTTCTTTAGATCCTCATCCGAAATTGCAGTAGTTGTTTCCTGTTTCTTTGATGCTTCTTCTACTGAGGAAGTGACTTTTTGCGTTTCTTCTCGGAAGACTCTGACTGCTTCGCCTGCTGCCTTCGCAAGCTCCGGAAGCTTCTTGGGGCCGAAGAGTATAAGGGCGAGGATTATGAGTAGTATTATCTCAGTTGGTCCAATCTGGAACTGTAGTGTAACAACTTGCGGTGGATATACGGGAAGCATCTTTTCGCCCAAAAAGATTGTTAACGCATATTAAAAAACTTTTTCAGACCAAAGAAATATCGAGAACCAAAAGAAATTTTAATGGAGCACCATATTCATGAGTGTGAAATACAAGCCTATAATTGCTGTTCATGGTGGCGCCGGCAGAGCGCGAAGAATGAGTGATGAGGAAAGAAAAGAGATAGAAAATGTATTGATGGATGCTCTTAAATCTGGCCTAGATGTCTTGCGGAGTGGCACGGCTCTTGACGCTGTGGAGGAAGCTGTCAAAATAATGGAGGCTTCTGGACTATTTAACGCTGGGAAAGGCGCCGTGGTCAACCTCAAAGGGGAAATAGAGCTAGACGCTGGCATAATGTGGGGAAAAACATTGTCGGCAGGCGCCGTGGCCGCGCAAAAGTATACTTGGAATGCTATTTCCCTAGCAAGAATAGTCATGGAGAAGACGGACCACGTTCTCATCGTAGGTGAGGGCGCAGACTTCCTTGCAAAGAAATTTAATCTAGAGCCGCACCCGGGTCCTACGAGAAGAGTGCTGGAGAGATACAATGAGTACAAGACGCTGGTAAACGAGAAGAAATTCGAGCTCTGGAAAAATAATTACGAAGTTAAAGACCTCTATGCAGGGGACACTGTTGGGGCAGTGGCTTTTGATTCTGAAGGAAACCTTGCCGCCGCAACAAGCACGGGAGGCTTGTTCTTGAAGCTACCCGGCAGGGTGGGAGACTCCCCTATACCTGGGGCCGGCATGTATGCTGAGAACGGCGTCGTAGCTGTGTCTGCCACGGGCGTTGGCGAGGTCATGATGAAGCTGTCCCTTGCAAGTAGAATAGCGTCCCTTGTTAGGAGCGGCTTGACCCTGGAAAAGGCTTTAGATGAGGTTGTCTCGCTTGCAAGTAAGCTCTTTGGCGCAAACACTGTGGGCATCATCGCTATAGATGCTCAAGGTAACTATGCTGAAAACACTAATGCCGAGGTTTTCTTTCGTGGCTGGGCGTCTCCAAGCGAAGGCTTGCTGAGGGCGCCTTCGAAGTAGCTCATCTTCCTTTATACAAACAGTAGAGCGATTGGCAAAAACACGAATGTAGATATGAGTGTCGATACAAAGACTATTCCCGACGTGGTTTTCGGGTCTAGTCCAAGTTCACGTGCAATAACAACACATGAAACAGCGCTGGGCATAACTGACTCTATTATTGCTACTTTAGAGTCTATCCCACCGACAAGCCCAAGCCAAATAAAGAGCCAAGTTATAGAGATGGCTACCACGAGCCTCAGGAAGTATGTTTTTATTCCGTCTAATAGTGAGAAGTCTAGATGCGAGCCAACCTCTACACCTAGCTGTACAAGTGCGACCGTCGAGGCAACATTCCCAAGAGTAGAAATTGGTTCCAGGACTATTTCAGGTATTTGTAACCTAAGAGACGCAAACAAGACAGCTAACAGTATTGCATAGGTGAGGGGGTACTTTAGCAACCTCTCTAAGGGGCTCTCTTTTCTATCATTCGCCAAATAGATTGGGGAAAGAATGTTCGAAGTGATATTGTTTCCCAGTATATAGAAGCCAACACTTGCAACACCGGTATTCCCCCAGAGATTTTGTGCTATACCAAGAGGAATATATCCAGCGTTTGCAAACATCGAGGTAAGTATTAGCTCTTTTCTCTTGAAGAGCTTTCTCCCTATAGCAAAGGTCACCAATACGAGAATCGAGCTCAACAAGCTTAGATTGACAACTGATAAGTCGTGTTTTCCGCTTAGCCTGGAATATGTAGAGGTGAATAAAAGAGGCATAAGAAAAACATAGAGCACGATCTTTGCAAACAGTCCTACCTCGTTCTCTTTTGGCTTATAGAAATAGCTGAACAATAATCCGGAAAACAGCGGGAGATATATGTCCAGCAATTTTTGAAGCATTGCTTGATAATAAGCAACTTTTTAATTTAAGCAGTGCTAATAAAAATTGATAAAAATGTTTGCAGTTTATTTTGCAAAGAGAAAGACAGCTTTTACAGCACACTTTCCCTGGAGGGTAAGCATAGTGGCCTTCATGGCTAATCCCCCTGTCCTTAAAGAGGATATTCCCGCCCTCAAGGAGACATTCTCGGCTCTGACTAGTGACGGTTTCTTCGACATGATCGAGGTTCAAGCCTTAAGTCAGGAAGCCTGGCAAGCCGTCAGCCCAATCTTGTCCTCGAGCACCCTTGAAGTTGCGTTTGGCGTGCAACCACTCGTATTGATGCAGGGCTATAATCCTTCTTCACTTAAAGAAGAGGAAAGGAAAAGGGCTGTAGCAAAACTAGTCGAAGTAGTTAGGACTGCGGCTAGCAGGGGCGTCACCAAGGTTGCGTTTTCAAGTGGTCCTGACCCTGGGCCGGAAAACCGGGAGGCCGCAAGGGACTCTTTAGTTAAGAGCCTTAAAGAAATAACGGCAGAAGCGAAAAAACTAGGAGTCACGATTATTCTTGAGACGTTTGACAGGGACTGGGACAAAAAACAGCTTATAGGACCGATACGTGAAGCGGTAGAGGTGGCGAAAGAGGTCAAAGCTGAATTTGACAATTTTGGTTTATTGTGGGACCTAAGCCACGGACCCATGCTCAACGAGAAGCCAGGAGACATCAAGGTCGCGAAGGACTACCTTGCACATATACATATCGGCTGCACAAAGAAGTTGCCAGACGGCAGGCTGGTAGACTGGCATCCAGGCTTCTATAGGCCGGGAGCCATAAACGGGGTCAACGAAGTTGCAGACCTGCTCAAAGTTCTCCTCGAGATAAACTATGGTGGAGCCATAGGATTCGAAGTCAAGCCTGAAGAGGGCCAATACTGGCTTGAAACTGTGCAAGCCGCAAAAGGCGTCCTGTACTCTGCGTACCACAAGGTCTTGGGTGAAATGATTCATGGCTAAGCTTAGGATAATTTTTCCACAAAGCATAGGCGTAGTAGAAGTAGAGCTTACAGGCAAAAACCCGAAGACACTCCAAGCACTTAAATCAGCCGCACCTTTCGAGAGCAGGGTAAACCTCTGGGGAGAAGAGATTTATTTTTCGACGCCGGCACGTGTAGCCCAGGAAGTAGCACAAGATGTTGTTGACGTTGGAGATGTTGCCTTCTGGCCACCCGGAAGGGCGCTCTGCATCTTCTTTGGGCCAACACCAGTAAGCAGGGGCGGCGAAATTAGACCAGCGAGTCCAGTCAACGTTATAGGAAAAGTGATTGGCGACACAGAGAGACTTAAAAAAGTAAAAGACGGGGAAGTCGTCAGGGTGGAGTTTGTAGAATGAGTGGAAAAAAGCTTAGATTAAAGAGGCTTTTTAGGGATGGAAGAGCCCTTATAGTTGCACTCGACCACGGAAGAAGACATGGACCTATCCCAGGTGTTGAAAATCTTGGAGAAACAATTTCCCGAGTCATGCAGGCAGAACCAGACGCCGTCATGGTTACACCCTCAATGATTGAGCACTACTATGAACTTCTTTCTGGAACCTTTGTAGTTGCAAGGATAGATGGTACTGGGACTGTTAAAAGCCTAGACGAGACTGACGACAGACTTATCTCGACGGTTAATAGAGCTGTGAAAGCTGGGGCCGACGCTGTAAGCGTAATGGTTTATCCAGGTAGCAGGAACGAGAACTATCTCTGGGAGAAACTGGCAAGCGTAGTTGAAGAGGCAGATAGCCTAGGCATACCAGTAATGGCAGAGGTCGTGCCAAAGCCTCCACAATTCACCGAGTATGGTGTAGACGTCGTCGCCTATGGCGCAAGGATAGCCGCTGAGCTGGGAGCAGACATAGTTAAGACTGTGTACCGCGAAGACTTTAAACTTGTAACGAGGAGCGTCCCTGTTCCAGTAGTTGTCCTAGGCGGCCCAAAGTCCTCCTTTAAAGACACATTGCTTATGGTTCAACAGGCAATTAAGAGCGGTGCTTCTGGTGCGGCTATTGGCAGGAACATTTTCCAGCACAGCGACCCGGCAAAGGCGACAAAAGCATTCATGATGGCAGTCCATACAAATAAAACGATAACTGAAATCCTAGAGGAGCTGGCCATCCCAGAATAGTGACACAACTGCTGGGTTATCCTTTTTTCCCAACATGCTTTAAGGCTTTATGCTGAACAGGGTATTTACCAAGCATTTTCCTACATGACTCAATGTTTTCGCTTTGAGTTGAGGAAGTATTATGTAAAATAAACTTTATATATCAGTTCTGGATTAATAATTTGATGGTGAATGGCAAATGTTGAAGATGCAGAAAAACTGTCAGAGGTGCTGCAGGTGCTAGCGAACCCTATAAGGCTTAAGATGCTTGCCCTTATCGCTGTAAGGCCACGCTATGCCTACGAGCTCTCCAAGTACCTGAAGCTGTCTTACCCATTGACCCACTTGCATCTGAATCTTCTCGAGAAGGCAGGCTTTATATCCGGGAGCTATGTTGAGGGGCCTAGAACAAAGAAAGTGTATCGTCTAAACGACTTCCAGCTTGTTATCTCTGGAGAGATTTTAAGGAAAATAGGTGAGAAGCTTGAGAATCCCTAACTATGCAGTTTTAGTCGGTATTATTATATCATTAATTCTGCTCGTTTGGATACCTTACAACGTTATCCAGGCTGTATCCAACAAGACACTTGACACGCTGTTCGGCGCGATTATAGTCCTAGTCAGCATGGGGGCCGGCGGGACCCTAGCATTTTTCTCGATTGCTTTCGGTTTCACAGAACCGTTTGTCTCCACTGGAGATGTTGACAGAAAGAGACGTGAATTAAGAGAAATGGAAGAGAAAATGAGAATCTATAGGGCTCGTCAGAGGGCTATGCTGGAAGAGCTTGACGAGATAAAGAGGCTTCTAGAGGAAATAAGAGACCTGCTAAAGGAGGGTATGGCTGTATGAGTTCAGAGAAAGAATTGAAGTATAAAGACTTGTCAGACGAGGAAGTCGAGGAGCTTATCCAGAAGAGGCTTAGAGAGATAAAGAATGTGCTCACGGAAATCAAGGAAATTCTGCAAGAGGCAGGTGTCAAGTGATGGCAGAGCTATTCGACAAGTATGAGAGGGCTCTTCGCGGACAATCCACGGCTTCTAGCAAGGTTGACAGCGTTCATATTGCCGGTAGCGGTGTGGTTGCCGGCGGCAAATACAACAGGATATCCATATCTGGCTCGGGAAAGGTGACAGGAAACATAGAAGCAGAGGAAATAAGGGTTTCCGGGTCTGCACGCTTCATGGGAGACGTAACAGCACAATTTTTCAAGTGTGCTGGTTCATGCAAGATAGAGGGCAATGTTAAAAGCGACCTTTTCAAGTCTGCCGGGTCTCTTTCTATAAGCGGCTCCATCGAGGGAAACGAGGTAAAGATTGCTGGCGCACTAAAGTCCTATGGGATAAAGGCTAGAATATTACATGTCTCTGGGAGCTTTAAGGCAGAGAGCGTTGAGGCCGAGGAGGCATTCTTTGAAATATCAGAGGAAGCTGTTGCTGAAAAAATAGTTGCAAAAAGGGTTACAGTTAGGCCTTCCAGAGGCGAAAATATGCTGTCTCTTGGAAAGATACTTAAATATGCTTTGAGACGCCATGCTCTACCAATATTGGAGGCTAGCGAGATCTCTGCAGACAGCGTTACCGTGGAAGACGTAATCATAAAGGGAAACATTGTAGCTAAGGAAATTGTCTTGAGGGGTAAAGCAGATATTGTTGGAAGCATTCAGGGAGAAGTAAAGAAAGAAAAATAATTCTTATTCTTTTGTAGTCCTTTTCTCTATCATTTCTTCGAAAGGCTTTAGGAACTTGAAGAGTTCTAGGGGTAGTACAAATTTGGTTGAAGGCGAGGAAGCAATATCCTTGAGGGTTGTGAAGTACTGGAGCATCAGGGTTTTCTCGTCTATGAGTTTTGCCTGGTCATCTAGATACTTCAGTGCCAGCGCTGCTCCCTCAGCCCTAAGAATCGCTGCCTGTTTCTCTCCTTCAGCCTTCAGTATCATTGCTTCTTTTTCTCCCTGTGCCACCTTTATTGCGGCTTCCCGTTTTCCTTCCGCCTCTGTAACCATTGCTCTCCTGTTCCTCTCTGCGGACATCTGCTTGATCATTGCGTCTTGGACTTCTCTTGGCGGGAGTATTTCCCGTATTTCGACTGCAGTAACCTTTACGCCCCAGCGGGCGGTCACTTCGTCTAGTTTTTCGCGTAGAACCTCGTTTATGTATTCTCTCTTGGCAAGTACTTGATCCAGCTCTATATCTCCAACGACGGCCCTGAGGGTAGTAGTAGCTATTCCTACCGCTGCACCGCGGAAGTCAGAAACCTCTACGACGCTCCTCTTTGGATCTATTACTTTAAAATAGATGAGGAAATCTATGTCTACTGGAGCATTGTCCCTTGTAATACATGTCTGCTTTGTTACTTCTATATATTGTTCCCTAAGGTCGACCGTTATGCCCTGCTCTATAAATGGGACGAGGAATACTAGTCCTGGCCCCGCTATCCTGACTACGCGTCCAAGCCTTAGTACGACGAGGCGCTGGTACTCTGGAACTATTCTTATATAGCTTGCAATTATCCATACAAAGACGAAGAGCAAAACGAAGAGGACTATTAGTGTTACTGAGTCCATGGTTTTTCGTTTTTTAATCTAGCCGCTTTAATATATCTTTTATTCTTTAGTGGGTTCTTTTCCTTCCCCGCCTAAGGGCTCTACTTTGAGTATGAGGTTTTCTATGCCTCTCACAATAACTCTGCTTCCCTGGGGGATGTCGGTATCCGATTCGGCTGTCCAGTCTTCTCCCTCGACATAAACTATTCCTCTTCCTCCCCTGGGAATAGCTGTTTTGGCATAGCCAACTTTTCCCATGAGTTTGTCTTGAAGCGTAGGCGTCTTCATTTTTAGTGTTTCGAGAGCTTTTGCGATTACGAATGCTAGCAGGATAACTATGAGTAAGAGACCGATTGAGACAATTGTTATGCTGGGGGAAAACATTGGGTAAGGTCTCGACAAGTATTCAAAAATTAGTGCAATGATTATTAGGGCTATTCCTGATACGCCCGCAAGCTGTATGCCCGGCTTCTTGAACTCGAGAAATACTAGGGCTATCCCCAGTATGCTGAGGACAAATGTGGTAATATTTATTCCCGTGACGTTGAAGGTATAAAGTGCAATGATTATGAAGGCTGCTCCAAGTATGCCCCAGCCCTGGAAGCCTGTCACCTTTAGTTCTAGGAATATAAGTAAAACTCCTAGTAGCAGGAGCAGGATCGCGACTGCCGGATCCAGAATTATGGATAGAAAGTCGCTTACAACGTCTCCTGAAACATAGACTTTTTCTGCTGTCTGCAGGTTTTCCTTTGACAAAAGCTCCTCAATACTGTTAGCACTACCTTGGGTTATCCCTAGTGCAGAGGCCTCACTCTCTGTAAAGCTTTCTGCTCCCTTTACCAGTCGTTCAGCTATACTCCTTGAATCATTTACGCCCTTCTTGGACAGAAGACTTGAAACCCTGGCCTCCATGTATTCAACAGTTTTTGGATCGTCTGGGTAAGGCTTTATGGAGCCGATAACTGAGCCTTTACCCATGTAGAGTTTGTCTGTAGCCATCGCTATTACTGCGGCTGCGGATGCCGCTTTTCCTCCTGGTGGAATCCAGGAGATCGTTTTTGCATCCGATGAAACTAGTAGGTTGATGATTTTATCCATTGAGTCCAGGTAGCCTCCATAGCTATCGATTACAAGGATAAGTATGCCTCCTTTTGCCGACTCAACGCCTCTCTTTACAAGGTAGTAGGTTCCCTCGTCTATCCTGCTCTTTAACTCAACTATAACGACTGTTTGTGGGTTTTCCCGGGAAAGAGTTATAAAAACTAGAATAACTGTAATGAGAATGAAGAGAAACAGCCGAAAACTTATCTTCCTCATCGTGCCCAAACTAATTTATGACTAGGTGTATAATTAAACTTTTACCTTAAGTGCTTGTAAAAAGCTAGAGGAGCTCTAATGCTATGGCCGCTATACTTACTACAGATGTCGAGATGATGTTTGTAACCTCGTTCGTAATATAGGTGTACCCAGATACATGAATTGTTTCGCTTCCGCACCTGTGGATCCTCTTATCTGTCAACGTGTTGCACCTTGGACAATAGTATTTTACCTGGAGGGTCGCTCCAACAAGTGAATCGATGACTTCTCCTAGCCACCCCAATATGAATATCACGGAAAATATCTCCATCTTTGCTATTCCTGGATGCTCAACAATACTTATAACCATGGCTACAGCGGCAGTTAGAAATGATCCCAAAAGAGATCCAAGGGTGCCCAGCATTGTTACACCGCCGGATGTGCCCGCCTCTACGACCTGTGAAGGCCTCGTGATTAGTCTCGGCTTTGATTTGGAGAGGGGGCCTATTTCTGCCGCCCATGTGTCTGCATTTGAGGAAGCTATGGCTACATAGATTCCGACAAGTAGCGCGTTACCTATGTTATGAGGGGAGAATACGTAGAGAACAGAGAGCAAAGCCGCAACTACACCTGCACCAATTACTTGTGCCAGGCTTCTGCCGCTTTCCTTCTCAGAAGCGCCTATGCTTCTCTTATATTCGAAGTTGAGCCTGGTTAGCGTAGATGAAGAGAAAAAGAAGAAGAGCGAGGTAATAAAGACACCAACACCCGCCAAGAGGTAGACACCAGAAAAAAGTATGCTTAAAATTGCCGCCTTCTTCTCGAGGTAGGACTTCTTGTATGCATAGGCCCCGAGTGGTATGCCGATCAGTATACCGATTAGGAAACGTGAGACTTCTTCAATTATCACAAATCTTGATGAAGATTTGCTAGGTATAAATAGGTGTGTTAGTTACTAGTCTTTACACAGTCAACGATATCTCTACATATCAAGAGATTCTACTCAACAACTAAAGAGATTTTTATAGCGCCACGAGAAGGATAAGACTCTTGACAGCATGGAATGTATAGTCTAGTGCCGATGCTCCAAGCTCTCTTGAGCGTCTAAACCCGCCGTTAGCGTTCTGTAGACTTGTTACGTATTCGAGATGGCTTGAGACGTACTTGGGCCTAGACCCAAGGATTTCTAAGGAACGCAACCCGTAGTAGAGGTTTTCAATAAATGCGGTCTTCGAGCCCGGTGTAGAGCTAAATCCTCCATCTATATTTTCACATGCATAGATCCACTTAACGAGATTACTTGTCTCTGGTAAATGATCAACAGTCGAGAGAGCCTCAAGCGCCCAGTAGGCCACCTCTAAGGAGACCGGCGTGCCTAAGCCACCATTGCTCAATGCATCCTTTAATAATGAGTATGCTTTTTCTTCCACTTCTCCATCGAGGCCTCCCAGCTTGTGAAGTCCGAGAACAATCATCGACGTCCTAATTGGGACAGGTGTCAAGTCTGCTGAAGTCAAAGTAAAAGTTGCATCTTTAGATTTGAGGACTCCTGACTCATCTATCAGCTGTTCTGTCTCGAAACTTGGGAGAATATAATCCCCATTCATGTTTGAGGCTAACGCCTTCATTAGATACTCTAATGCGCCCCTAGGGTCTCTCGGAGAAGCACCAAGCAAAGATAAAGCCATTATCGAATAAAATGCAACTTCGACACTACTATAAGTCCCATCCTCGCGCTGTAGGTGCCTCAAAAATTCTACCGTCCTATCTCTACGGGGAGGCTCTACGCCCAAAGTCTCTAAGACCGAAAGAGCATAGTAGGTATCCTCAGCCGAAGACTCAAACATGTCTAGGTACTGAAAGGACAGGTAGCCTCCATCACTGCCCTGCTTTGACAAAACGTATTTTATAACAGCGTCCAGGTTAATTCTGGTCAACGACTTAGTCAGCATATATAGCTACCTCCAACGACTTCTAAAGCCGCCGACTTAAAATAAGGCTCACTTTATAAGCTTTGTTAAATCTCTTTTTTGTGCTTGCTTCCCGCCAGAACAAGATTGTTGGCGGAAGACCATGTAGCATGAACATAGCCTCTGATAATATTTGAACTTCAAATAATCATTTCTTTGAGTGTTTTCCTCTAGGCTTGAGCTGGAACAGTGCTGACCAGCCGGATCCAACCAGTGCCTCAATAGCTTTCGTCCACGACTTTGCCTCGTTCTCGGTAATTGTTCCAATGTATCTGTAGTCGTGTTTTTCTATGTAGGAACGAAGCTCGCCCAAAAGACTGTTTAGTTTCTTTAGCTGTATTTCTTTCAGTTTCTGAGCGGTTGCTTCGGGGAGCCTTGAATATATCTCCATAAAGTGTTTGTAGCAGAGTATCGATTCTGGGTTACTTTCATAACGGCTAAGCAAGTCTGTCGTATCTAGCTTAGAGACAAAAGAGGCGATGTAAGACTCCTCAGTTTTATCGAGCTCCGAGCATATGTAACATTTCGTTGAAAGTGGAGTATCAGTATTTATGCTTTCTACAAATCTGCTTAGCAAGTCTTCCACTATGATTGCGGGTCCTAAGCCTCCGATTAGGGGGTCTTGCTTAGCCATATCTATGATTTTTTTATAGTGATATCCGCAAAGACCGTTTCCTTTGTTTATTTTTTCCCTTACGTATGGGTCATTTACGTGCTCGTATAGGATTATCCATATGAGGTTGTTTTCAGATTTTTCTAGCGTTCTGCAGATGGGGCATCCGCCCTTTGATATTGAGTCGACAAGTGTCAAGTAGATTACGTCTTTTTCGCTCGTCCTAGGCTTTTTGAGAAGCATTTTGACACCTTTTACTTGTGCTATTTTGCTCTCTTCCCAGAATACTCTTGTATTTTTGAAGAGTCTCTTCGATGGACTGTATTACTTCTGCATCATTTATTTCGGGGGAGTTTTCCTCTTTCCTAGAGGCAAGAACATATTGGTCCAAATAATATTTGACAGTTGCATGCATCTTGTCCAAATAATTATCCATGTTTTGATCCTTAATACCGTACCGTTGAAGTAAATGTTCAAGGGTACTTACAACGCTAGAAAGAGTCATAGCTAGTGACTTCATTTCCTCGTAGATGTCTCTAAGTTTAAGCCTATAATAGACGTATGCCGATTCGACTCTGAGAAAATAGTATCTTCTGTCCCATACTTCCCTGTCATGTATGTATTTGTCATATTTTTTCTCCAGTTCCGAATATTCGTAGCCTTTTTTTAGTAGTTCTATAACAGCTTCTTCAAAGCTAATGTTGTTGCTTATTGAATAATTCGTCACTAGCTGATAAATATCTTCAGGGATCTTCAAGCTGACCTTCTTCTCTTTCTGGTTCATTTTCTCGACTGCCCTATCTTTTGGGTTCATAAAAAATGTTGTGCATTCTCGTTAATTTGCGACTAAAAGCAATAAAAGCTCTTGTATTTATTCTGATTGTTTCGAGAAACTGGCCGCATAGATTATTGAAGACGGAGGCTATGGGCAATAAAACCAGGGAAAAGGCTTGAGTAGAGGTGGGCTAGAGCTCAAACTCTATTTTTTCGTAGCCGTAGATCTTTTCTCCCTCGTTGAGTCTAAGTATCAGGATGTTTGAGCCTATTATTTCTACGGTTCCGCTCATTTGGACGTCTGTTATTCTGCTTTTCAATGGAAAGTACCAGTATGCGGTTATCGGGTACTCAGCGACAGTATTTTCATAGATATTTTCATAGTAGTTTTTACCTTTAAGGGGTTTTCCCTTGAAGAAGATGAAATATGTGATGAACGGCTCTTCTGGGACAGATTTGAATCCTATATCTACTCCTACGACTCTAGGGCGTACCCTTTCGCCGTTAAGTATGACTTCTTCCTCGTCCAGGAAGCCCTGCATGTTGGAAGCCAAGAGTTTAAGTTCTTTTTCGAGCTTTTCTTCGTCTTCTACAAGCTCGTGGTAGACGCCCTCGCTGTCAAAATAGTCAAAAACGATTGTTTGGTAGACTTCTAGCCTTCTCGTCACAACGAATATGCCTGTAGCGCTCATTGGCTCTAGTTCTCCCACATACACCTACGATGAAAAGGCTCTTTAAAGACCTTTCTGTCTAGACATCGTTTTTACCTTGATCCTCTATTTGTTTTATAAATTTTAGGAGAGATAAAAATATCTAATTTTTGCTTCAAGTCTAATATTAGTAGTAAAAAATGATCAAAACTGCTGTCATGCTTGCTGGTGGTAAGGGGACACGTCTAAGACCATTAACTTATACGACTCCCAAGCCTCTTCTTCCCGTGGGCAACTTGCCCATTATGGATCACACATTGAGCCTTCTCCATCTGCATGGATTCAAGAAAATAGTGATCGCGGTAAACTACCTTGCAGAAAAGATAATCAACCACCTAGTAGCTAAGTGGCTCGATACAGACCTAGAAATCGTTGCGCCACTTATTCATCCTGCAGACACGGCCGACGCAGTCAGGAAACTCTCAAACTACATAGACGAAGACTTCATTGTAACAATGGGGGACGTCATCACAAACATAAATCTCAGATCGTTCGCTGATCATCACGAGAAAAGTGGTACACTCGCAAGTATCGCTTTGATAGAGGTCCCCTCGCTGAGAGACTTTGGCGCGGTCCTCGTCGACCAGAACGGCTACATTTATCATTTCCTCGAGAAGCCCGATCTTCAAGAAATGTATGTGACCTCTATTGCTTTCGCAATGCTGAGCACTAGGCGTGTAAATCTCTTTGCGAACCTTGCCAATAGCGGTTTCTACGCATTCAAACACGAAATACTAGAGATACTGGAAGAAAACCCGCACCTTATGGACTTCGGAAAACATGTGTTTCCCTGGCTACTGGAAAATGGATACAGGATATCGGGATGGTATGCCTCCGATGTCTACTGGGTTGACGTTGGGCGCCCTGCTATGTTCTTAAGGGCCAACTTTGACCTCTTGGATGGATACGCTGAGCCGCTGAAGCCCTACGGTAAGGCTGTGGATGGAAACTTCTTTGGAGAAAACGTTGAGCTCCGGCATGGGGCAACGATAATTCCGCCCGTTGCTTTGGGGGACAATGTAGAAATAGATGGGGGCGCAGTTATTGGTCCCTATGCTGTTGTAGGTAGCGACACATTTATAGGAAAGAAGACAAAAATCAGGAACTCCGTGATAATTGGTAAGACAACGATCCTTGAAAACGTCTTAGTCGAAAATAGTATTTTGGCAAAAAATATTTTAGTCGAAAATGATACAGTTATAAAGGAAAATAGCGTGATTGGAGATGGTGTCGTCATTAGGAGAGGTAGTGTTTTGGGCCCTGGAGCTACTGTCTACATCTCGCAGAGGTGAATATACATGAGAACTGGTCCATTCCCAATATATAACAATAGGATCTATGGCATAGCTAATTCCCAGCTTACACCGGAAAACATGGCCGAGCTTGGCGCTGTTCTAGGAACAATCCTTGGAGAGGGGGCTCTCGTAGTCGCTGCCCGAGACCTTTATCCACCCTCGAGAATGCTTAAGAGAGCCTTCACATCTGGACTAATGTCTACAGGAAACTCTGTAATTGATTTCCACTCTGCGACTCTTCCAGAGCTGGCTTTCGCAGTAAAGCGTTTCGGTGCAAAGGCAGGCGTCCACTTCTCTGTGGCCCCGCACATGGACTCGGCTATCCAGGTGAAAATAATTGATGCTGGAGGCGTTGAGCTGTCATATGAGAAACTTAGCGACCTTATCGAGATGTATGAAACAAGGCACATTGTTCGAAGCATCCCGAACAGGATTGGGTGGGTAAGTTATGCCGAGTACATTCACGACATATATGTTTCTTCGGCTAGCAGTTTTGTGGACTCTTCCCCAATAGTAGCCAAAGAGCCACTCGTCGTCACCGACCTGAATCACGGGCCGGCATCTGATGTGTTGCCCAGCTTCCTTGGCAGTATAGGTGCCAGGTTAGTTGCGATAAAGGCTGGGAGACCACCCTCTGCCCTCAAGCCTCGACAGCTCCCACCTGTCCGAGACATAGCCATGCTACAGGATATAGTTAATGCTTCTCAGCCGGCCTTCGGAGCGGCTTTAAGCACTGACGCTTCACAGGTATTCATCATAGATGATAAAGGAAGATACGTAGATCCAGACAAGCTTGTCGCCGCAATTGCCTTGATGCTTCCCGAGGGTTCACGCCTAGTAACCACAGATTCTACAAACAGGCTTGTCGATCTAGCCGCTGAGAAAAATAGACTGTATCTTTTGAGGATAAAGGGACAGGCAAGCGACGTTTCAAGGGGAATACGTAAAGTTAAGGCAAGCCTCGCAGCTACTGATTCAGGCGAGTTTATATTCTCACAGTTCTCGTTGTCCCCCGACGGCATGCTCTTTATAGGAAAACTTCTTGAGATACTCTCAACCGAGGAGGTAAAGCTTTCAAGCATAATAGATACCCTGCCAGAGATCCAAGAATACAGGCTTGATATAGACGTAGACGAAAGTCAGGGCAGAAAGATAATCGACCATATAGCCTCACTCTACACCGAGATAGTTGTTACACCTTTGTCCATAAAGTACCGCTCAAATGGTGTATGGGTAAAGTTAGAATACGACCCGCAGAAATCAAGGCTAACAGTGTGCGGCGACGCTACGAATAAGGCGGCCATTGAAATAGTCAAGAAAGAGTACGAGAAGATAAACCAGCTTATTCAAAGCCTGAGCTAAAAATGATATTTTTTGACTCTAAGAGAGTTGAGGAACTGGCCAGACTGCTCAGCCAGTCTGGCAATGATTTTTACGAATTCTTTATAGAGAGGGACCCACAATACACTGCCGTCAGAGAAATATTATCAAAAATGGACTTCTCGGATGGCGCCTTCTACATAGTTGGTGTAGCCATTGTAAGCTATATGCTTGCCACGAGGGGGGAAGAGCACTGGATGACGGCCGCGAGCTATGCTTCAGCCGACCCAGACCAATCCTTGTTAAGCTTTGTAGAGAGCTCGGCCTCGCTTAGAAAATTTAGAGTTGCAAGGATTAAACGTATCCAGAAATATATCCAAGCCAAAGAAGAAATAATTAAAGCCTTTAAAGATGAAGAAATAGACCTCGGAGAGTTCAGCTATAAACTTGCCGAGATTTTGGATGCAAATGTAAATGACAAAACGATTCTCTTTGCCTCTAAAATGCTTCTTTATACATGTCGGGCGGCAAATATAGGCTTTAAAAACTTTGAAAAACTTCTAATCCCGGTCGACTATAGAGTTTCGCTTGTGACGCTTACTTCTGGCTTAGCCAAGGGGTGGAGGTGTAACGAAAATCTAAGGAGCTTAGCTGGTAGCCTAAGAAGTAGATATAGAAAAGAAGTCCAGGAAGCGTGGAGACTGGTTGGAGAGGCTTCAGGAATACCTCCAATCCTATTAGACGCACCTATATGGCTTGTGGGCGGCTGTATTGATAAAGCAGAGTTTAACCCGCAGGAGATTTTGAGGTGTGTCCGAGAAAACTTAGCACCGAGCCCAAACTTATTAGAAGTCTTGAAGGAATTTTGGCGTATACTTGACAAATGTAGAAACAATACGCGTCAATCCTTACTTTTCTTCGAGTAGACCGTAGTCTTCTGGCTCTAGGTAGAAATTATTTTTCCCCGTCTGCCAGTCCCGTATAATTATCCTGGCGGCTTCTTCAATTATTGGTTCTCCTCCCTTCTTTAAAAGCCCCCTTTTCTTTGCAAATTCCTCCAAGAACTGGTAGGGGTTATCCGTCTCTATTCCGTACAGATCCTTTAAAAACGACGGTTTCTTTTTATAGATGAACTCGATAAGCTTCACTGCGGCTGGTACAGGGTCTTCTAGGGCCTCTGGCCTAAGTGCGCCCCGAAGGGCGAGCTCCTCCGCGGAAAGCCGTGGGACTATGCCGGGTGTATCGTAGACCCGTAACCATTTTGAGACCCTTAGCCTTGTCGTAGTCTTGGTGTAACCTGGGATTGGCGATGTACCCACGCTGTGAGACCCCTTGAGATAATTTATTAAGGTGGACTTCCCGACGTTTGGAATGCCAACTACGGCTACGAGTACTGGTTTGTTCTTGCTTTTCTGGGGGGCATGATTTCTAAGGATTTTCCACAGATTTCTTGTTCCCAGTCTTTTGGCTACTGAAATAAATATAACTGGATGCTTTTTTCCTAGAACTTTTTTCCATTTGGCGAGAACTTCCTTTGGGACAAGATCGCTTTTATTTATAACGAGTATGACCGGCTTTCCAAGCTTCTCTGCGTATCTCTCTACTTCTATGCTTCTAGTCCCCCATGGGTCGCGTGCATCTACAACCTCTAGGACTAGGTCTACCTTCTTTATGAGCCGCTTAACCTGAGATAAACTCATGTGAAGAAAAGAAAAAACATTGATTTATGGATTTTCCCTTTATATCATTTTGACTTTTTCCAGTGGCCTAATCTTTAAGACGTCCTTGTTTACTAGGGCTGGGGGCATTTCACCTTTTAGAACTGCAATGAGGTTTCTAGCTGCAAGTTCTGCCATTCTTTGTCTAGCCTCGATGGTTGCGCTTGCAATGTGTGGAGCAAGAACAACATTGTCAAATTTTGTCAAAGGATGAGTTGGAGGCAGAGGCTCCTGCTCAAACACGTCTAGTGCGGCTCCAGCGATCCATCCTTCCCTTAATGCTTTTACGAGAGCTTCTGTATCTATTACGGGTCCTCTAGCTGTATTTATAAGGTAGGCTGTCTTCTTCATTTTCTTCAATTTCTCTTCATTTATCAAGTGGTAAGTATCCTTTGTCAGCGGAACATGTATTGACACTATGTCGGACTCGCTGAGAACTGTGTCTATGTCGGCGAACTGCATGTTTGGAAGTACTGTTTCTACGTCCCAGCGTCTCTCGATGTCATAATACAGTATTTTCACCTCGAAACTAGAGAGTCTCTTAGCAGTGGCTACGCCTATCCTTCCGAGCCCTATGAGTCCAATTGTTTTTCCTTTAAGCTCTGGACCTGTCAGGAAATATGGGTTCCAGGGCTTGTCCCATTGTCCGCTCCTAATTATTTTGTCTGCCTCTACTATTCTCCTTGTAACAGCCAGGATTAGCCCTACTGTGAATTCTGCAACAGCATCAGTGAGGACGCCTGGAGTGTGCGTCACGTAGATCCCTCTCTTGGTGGCTTCTGGAATATCTATGTGGTCGAAGCCGACGGAATACGTGCTTATGACTTTAAGATTGGGGGCGGCATCCATTACTTCTGCGTCTATTTTGTCTGTCAAGAGGCATAAGAGAGCATCCTTGTCGCGAATCTTTTTGATAAGCTCTTCGCGGGACGGTGGATATTCTTTTGACTCGTGGAGCTCAATTTCACAGCATTCTCGAAGCATTGAGAGACCTGGCTCTGGTATAATTCTTGTTACGTATACTTTTGGTTTTGGCACAAGATAATAATTATCTGGGAAAAGTATAATTGTTTTGCTACAAGTTAAAAATAAGAAAGATAATTTATAAACGAGTTATCTTTAGTACTTAAAGTCTCCAGGGTTAGGCCAGACCTGTGGAACTACTCCTGGAGGATAAGTTTTGTGTAGCCACTCGATGAACTCCGTTATTCTCTGGATCGCTGTTTCTACAACGACCTCTCCCTTTTCTCTGCTAGCCTTACTTGGGAAACCAACGCTTCCCTTCGGGTAATAGTGGATCTCCATGTAGGCGCTTATATCGTACCAGCCGAAGGGTCTTCCATAGACGTTTCCAGCCTTATCTGCCCATTTGTCAGGGATTACTCCTACCATTTTCTCTGCGTCACTTTCCTTTAGCTTTGCTGGGTCGACTAGTTTGGGTGCAACGTACCAGAGAACACTTGCCTCGAGTTCGTCAGCGTGTATGAACGGCGTCTCTAGGACAAGTCCTGGTTTGAGTTCTGTTCCCTGCCTCAGTATGTCTCTTACCCAGGCCCACCAGCTTGTAACTAAGATGAGGGCTTTTACTCCTTCCTCAATTATTGCCTTGTCCTTGACTATTGGTAAAACATATTCCTGGCCGTGGCTGTTAAAGAGAATGATTTTTTTGAATCCTGCGTTGCTTAGCCATTTAACTACGCTTGTGACGTAATCGATATAAGCTTCTTTCTTAACGGGGATAGTTCCTGGCATGCCGTAGTGGTGTGATGGGTGCGAGCCATAGAATATCGGGGGGGCTACAGTTATCCCAGTCTCAAATGCTATACGTTCAGCAATGTAGGAACCGATGATTGTGTCCTCTCCGGTAGCTTGACCTAAACCATGTGATTCTGTTGATCCACATGGGACAAGTATAATGTCGTTCTTTTTTACTCTCTCAAGCAACTCAGCCATAGTCATTTGGTCTAGGTAGATTTTTTCGCCAAACTTGTTGTAATAGGGCTTCGAGAAACGTGCTTCGTATTCAACCATCCTTATCACCTATTTTATGCCATTGTCATATTTATTAGTTACGGCTTTATCGTTATCTTTCCATCTACCCTCTGGTGTGCACGTTCAAAAGCCTTGTAGACGTCATCTAGGCTGAATCGAGAAGTAATTATCTGTGTCATATCTATCCTGCCAGCGGCCATAAGCCTTATCACGTTGCCGAAGTTCCCGAAGCCGCTGTGCCCCTGGCTACCAAATATTTGACCGCGTCTTACCTGGAAAACTTCGAGGTAAATTGGCACTTCTTGCGGGGCACGGCCAATCTGGATAATTTTGCCGTTTATTGCCAGGCTTTTCTGCATGTGGGGAACTGTACGGTGTGGTGCACCTGCGGCCTCTATGTGGACGTCTGCTCCTTGCCCGTCAGTTATCTCCATGATTTTCTCCCATGGCTCTGTGCCATTCTTAGAGAGGTCGACTGGGTTAAACACGTAGTCGGCTCCGACTTTCTTTGCAAGTTCACGTCTTTCTGGGCTGACCTCGAAGGCTATAATTTTCCCGGCTCCCCCGGCCTTGGAAAGAGCAATAGCTGCTAGGCCTATTGGCCCAGCCCCCCAGACAACAACGTATGCTCCTGGTTTGAAGCCGCCGGCTCTCGTGAATATAGCGTGATAGGCGACGCTTGTTGGCTCTACCAGGCTTCCAGCTTCGAAGGCTTTTTCTTCGCTACCATACCTGTCTACTAAAGAATCTATTTTCCATGCATACTTTGCTTTTACAACAACAAAGTCAGCCATTGCGCCGTCGTGGGTGAAGCCGAGTTCACCAAATTCTAGGTCTGCCGGGTCATTTAGCCGTATGCAGTGGTTAAAGTCGACGCTTCTGCACGCGTCGCATTCACCGCACCAGAACATTTCTTCGCTTGTCACCATGTCTCCTGGCTTGTAGTTTTTCACGTTTGTCCCGACCTTTTCTACTACGCCGCTGAATTCATGTCCTATGACTACCGGGAATCTTGTGAGACCTGGGTAAATAATGTAGCCATCGTTGTCTGTCTCGAGGAAGTGATTATCACTCCCACATATGCCTACAGCTTTAACTCTTATAAGTATCTCGTCTGGCTTTGGCTCTGGGACTGGGTAGTCAGTCCTCAGTACGAGTTTTGGATTTTTCCATACTTTTGCACCTTCCCTTACCTTTCTCGTCCGAATTTCATCCTGAGATATTTTGTAGCCTGGGCGTGGAGCAAATTCTGCTGTTACTAAAGCAGCTCTCATTGTTGTCATTTTCTTTCGCCGTCTATGTCTGTCTAATAACTCTTAATATTTGATTCGGAAAATGTTTAAAAAAGGGAACTATAAAGGATATAATAACTCAATAATAACAATCCTTATTAAGATAGGTAACCACCTTAGAACATCATGCCGTCTAAACCAAAATTATCCATGGTTATTGCATACGCTAGGGCACGTTTCGAAGCAGTCGCCAAGGTAGATCCTGAGCCTGCTGTAAGTCTTTTGAGCGAGCTGGGATATGATGGAGTAGAGATTTCTGTCCTTGAGCCAGAGGAAGTAGGAGAACTATCAAAAATAATTAAAGATCATGGGCTAGAAATCCCCGCAGTTGGGACGGGGCTTAACTACCTACATTATGGGCTTAGTCTTACTTCACCTGACGAAAGCCTTAGGACGAGAGCCAGAGAAAAAATAGGGGAAATAATCGACGCCGCTTCACGTAGCGATATCAAGGGCGTGATCATAGGGCTAATCAGGGGAAAAGGCGAAGAGTGGGAACATATCGACCAACCAATTAACCTCCTGCTAGAAGAAATGAAAAAAATTACCGAAGAAGCCTCCAAAAGGAATGTACTCTTGTACCTCGAGCCACTCAACAGGTATGAATCAAAGCTTATCAACCGAGTAGAGGAAGGATTATGGTTCCTAGAAGAGCTGGGAGCAGACAACGTCTACTTGTTGCTAGACACCTTCCACATGAATATAGAGGAAAGAAGCATAGAAGAAGCAATAAGGCTAGCCGGGGAAAAAATTGGGCACTTTCATGTAGCTGACAGCAACAGGCTTGCGCCCGGAATGGGCCACCTAGACTTTGTTAGAATCCTGGGGGCATTGAGAGACACTGGTTACATGGGATACGTATCAGCCGAAATACAGACAAAGCCAGATTTTGAGGCTGCCGCGAAGATCACTATATCGACTCTGAGAAGAGCATTAGAGGTGCTAGAGTAATCTTAATTAAACATTACTTTATTCTTATGAATGATTATAGATGGTTGAAATAGTCTTTTTGGGAACCGCTGGAAGCACTTTCTTCGGGGACAATTTTACTCCCTCGATCCTTGTAGACAACATTCTGCTTGACTGTCCCTCACCCTGCCCATACACTCTTTCCAGGCTAGGCTGGCTGGATAAAATCCAGTTAATTTTGCTGACACATGTACACCCGGATCATTCTCTCGGTGTTTTAGAGCTTTTGTGGCACTTGTGGATAGAGGGTAAAGGAAGACGCATCCAGGTAATTGGTCCTACAGGAACTCAGAAATTCTTTGAAAATCTTCTAAGAGAAATTCATCCATCCAAGTATCAAGACATACTTTCACACGGTGATTTCTTCGAGGCGGAGCCCTCCACGAAAATTGGCAATATCAGCTTTTACCGTGCAAAACACACAGTTAAAGCCCTAGCTGTTAGACTGGACTTCCGAGGAGCTTCAGTATGTTACACGGGAGACACTTCTCCCTCTCGTGAACTCGAAGAGGGCTTCCGGGACTGCGACCTCCTGATACATGAGGCAACTTACCCTCCAGGCATGGAGGAAGAGGCAGAAAAAGACGGCCACTCAACACCTGTACAAGCGGCGAATATTGCTAGAAAAGTCAACGCAAAGTATCTGGCGTTGATACATTTGCCGTATGCCAGGCTTGGTCCTCAAATCGAAGAAACATATCTTTCTTCGGCAAAGAAGATTTTTAGCAACACGTTTATCCCTAAACCTATGGATAAATTTATCCTGGAAGGTGGAAATCTTGGATATAAAAGTTAGAAAAATCGAGCCAGGAGACCTTTTCTACATCGCTGAGATCGAGGAAAAAGTATTTGGCCTTGACGCGTTCCCATTCTACTATCTGTTTGAACTCTTCGAGAAGTGCCGAGACTTTTTTCTGGTGGCAGACTATAAGGGACTAACAATCGGATATATCGTCTCCTGCGTCGAAAACCAGAGCCTACATATACACAGCGTGGCAGTTATTGAGGGATTCAGAGGAAAGGGTATCGGAAGAATGCTTCTCGAAGAAACCATAAAACTAGCCAAAAGCATGGGAATCGAAAAGATCCTTTTAGAGGTCAGCACCCAGAACAATGTGGCTATATCGCTCTATGAAAAGTTCGGCTTCAAAAGGGTGGGTATGAGAACAAATTACTATGTAGATGGTTCCGACGCATACATCTACATACTGGACTTAAAGGAAAACAATTCACAACACGTGCGCTAATACGCCTTGGCTACATATACTATTTGTCTTGCAGGAGCTCCGCACCAGGCACACTTGCCGTAGTCTCCCTCCTTGAAATCTATCTCAGTCCCCCTTATCTTCCCACCGTCTGTGGCCTCCTTCAGGTCGTTTGCGCATTCTTCCCGTCCACAGAACGGCATCTTAACTATTTTTCCGCTTCTTAAAGCCTCCTCTACTTCTGACCTGCTCGTAGCATTTACGATTCTGCTTTCAAAGAAGTTCTTTGCCCTATTTTTGAGTTCTTCTAAGATAGCTCCCTCGAGGTATTTAATATGTTCTAGGAGTTTTTCATCCGGGACTTTCTCCTTTCGCAACAGGTCGCGCCTAAAAACAGTCACGGTGTTTGTTTCAACTTCTTTGACTCCTACTTCGAGACGTATTGGTACTCCTTTAAGTTCCCATTCGTTGAACTTGTATCCTGGCGTGTACTCTTCGCGTGCGTCTACTTGAACCCTGTAGCCGGCTCCTTTTAAGAGTTCTTCGAGACGTCTGCATTTCCCCAAGACTTTTTCTTTGTCTGCATCTTTGTAATATATTGGGATGATTATTACCTGAACTGGTGCAACTTCTACTGGCAGAACAAGCCCCTTGTCGTCTCCATGGATACTAATGAGGGCTGCGGCTATTCTCCATACTCCTGGACCATAACAGGTCTGCCAAACATATTTTCTCTGGCCATCTTTGTCAAGGAAAGTGACATTAAAGGGTTTTGCAAATCTCTGACCCAGGTCATGCGTTGAACTAATCTGGAGAACTCTTCCATCCGGCATAATGGTGTCCGCGGCGTAGGTGTCCTCTGCGCCGCTAAACTTGTCCCAAGGCGGACGTCTAAGGAACAAGAACGGTATACCAAGCTTCTCCCAGATCACCTTCCTGGAATTCTCCATGTCCTCCCGTATCTGTTGCAAAGCCTCCTCATGCGTTGCGAAGGCGTCATGGGCTTCGATCCAGAGAAACTCGCGTCCACGCATTAGTGGACGAGTATTCTTCTCGTACCTATACACACTTACACTTTGATAAAGTTTTAGAGGTAGGTCTCTCCAGCTCTGAATCCAATAGGAATACATGTAGTAAAAGGCCGTCTCACTTGTCGGTCTTAGAGCGAGTTTGCGGTCAAGCTTCTCGCTTCCATCCCCCACCTCAGTTATCCAGAAAACCTCGGCCCTAAAGCCCTCCACATGCTCCTTTTCTTTTTCGAAGTTCTCCTCCGGTATAACGAGTGGGAAGAGAACCGGATCATGACCAGTCTTCTCTAGCTCCTCCTCGAACATTCGGTAAATCGCCCTGATTATCCTCATGAGCCACGGCCTGTGAACAATGAAGCCCTGCACGTTGTAACGCAGGTCTACTAGGCCGGCCTTTATAAGTACCTGAGAGTACCACTCTGAAAAGTTCTCACTCTTTTTAACGGTTATTCCCTGCTCACTCATATGGTTTCATTCATGAAAGTACCCAAAAATAAATTTCGCGCATCAGAGCCCACATTAGAACTATTTATCCACTTAGCCGGCACAAGAGCACGAAAACTATTTAAAATCTCTAGTATTCTAAACATAAAACGGGGGCCGGTCGTCTAGTGGGAGGATGTCCGCTTGGCATGCGGGTGGTCCCGGGTTCGAATCCCGGCCGGTCCACCATTCTGGTTCCACTGTATGCCTTACGTAAACGTTTTATTTTACACGTTTCCATGTATCATGTATGGCTAAAACTTCATTCATATTTGTGTTGCATTTCCACCAGCCCATTGGGCAGTATAGGTTTGTTCTTGAACGTGTCCAGCGTAACAGCTACGAGCTGCTTCTTCGGATTTTAAAGGAATATCGGGACCTACATTTGACCCTTCATTTTAGCGGCCCTCTTTTGATGTATTGGGAAAAGTATTTTCCTGAATATTTGAGCGAAATGCGCGAATTAATAAAGAACAGCAACTTCGAGGTGTTGGGGGGGACTTTTTCTGAGAGCATACTTGCTATCCTCCCATGGGAGGACAGGGTCCGACAGCTTAGGGAAGGAGTTAAGCTAGTCGAAAAAAGCCTAGGTGTCACTCCTAGGGGTCTCTGGCTACCAGAGAGGGTTTGGGACCCTACGCTTCCTCCTTCCCTGAGAGACGCAGGCTATAGATACGTGATTGTTGACGATGAGGTTGGCTATAGGTCTGGGCTTTGGAGAGATGATGCCCACCGGGCAGTGCTCACAGAGTACGGCGGCAAGTCTATCGGTGTGTTTTTTATCGATGGGCCTATAAGGTATATTCTCCCCTGGAAGCCTCACGGAGAAGTCTTCAACTATCTTCGTAACTATGCCACGGACAATGGGTCCCTGTATGTGTTGTGGGGTAGCGACGCTGAAAAGTTCGGCGAGTGGTGGGACCCCTATGCCGCGGAGCAGTGGCTGAGGATCTTTTTCTCGTCACTGCGAAGCGACCCGAGTGTGGAGCTAATTACCCCAAGCGAGTATATCAAGAGACATGGCTTTAGTGGTCTCGCCTATCTGGCTCCGGGTAGCTATGACAAGATGATGGAATGGAGTGGAGGGTATTTTCCAAACTTCCTTAGAAAGTACAGGGAAGTCAACAACATGCACAAGAAGATGCTGTATGTCAGAGAGAAACTAGCCTCGCTGGGCGCATCTGAATCTGCTTGGAGGGAATACATGCTTGGACAGTGCAACGACGCCTATTGGCACGGGCTATTTGGCGGAGTCTATATCCCGCTACTAAGGCAAGAGGTTTACAGCCACCTTATCCGTGCAGAGCGCATAGCAGAGGAAGAGTCCAGCTACTATTTCGGAACACCCTCTATAATAAAGAGCTTTGACTTCGACATGGATGGGAAAGACGAGATAATCATCGAGTCTAAAGAAACAAACGTATACATCAAGCCAAGTGATGGCGGCTCTGTATTTGAGCTAGACGTTAAGGCTCCCGTCGCCGAGCACAATCTGGTATCAACCATGTCGCGTTACCCGGAGCCATATCTACAAGGAGAAAAAAGCCTAACCCCTGACTGGTATAGACGTGTATCCTTCAGGGAACACATATGGCGCAGGGATGCAAATGTCTATGACTGGATAAATAATAGGCCCTTCATCGACACAAGTGACTTTGCATTGGGGGAGTACATTGTCGAAGGTGTGGGGGACGGCAAAATTGTTCTCTCTTATACTGGTAGGGACTGGAGCGATAGACGGAGCCCAGCTAGGATCCACTTGGTAAAGGTCTATGAGCTTGTAAATGAAGGTAAGGGCCTCAGGGTGGCATATAGATGGAGGAATCTTGAAAAAAGATTTATCGAGCCAAAACTCTCAGTGGAACTCCACCTGTTGCCTAGGCTTTCACCCGATAGCCAGGAAGAGCCCCTGTTCGTAGTTGATGACAACTACAGCCAGAAGGCCACTGAATATTTCTCTTCTCCATGGTCTAGGAAAGTAGACTTTAAGACCTCTGTGGGACATCTAAGTGTAGCCTCGACCAAACATGCAGAAGTATGGGTGGCACCAATACTTACATGGTTCAGGACAGAGAAGGGTCTGAAGAGCGAGTTCCAGGGCGCAGGGATAAGCTTTAACTATACTGTCGCGCTGAATCCAGGCGAAATCTTTGAGACCGAGGTGCTACTGGCTTGGCAGTGAACGGAAAATCCGTACTAATGGTTACGTTCGAGGCTACTCCCTTCGTAAAGGTAGGCGGCTTGGCAGAGGTCCCAAGCAACCTTGCAAGGTATCTCTCAAGTCTAGGGTGGAGAAGCCTTGTTGCTCTGCCCTCACATGCGCCGACTGGGTCCCGTGGCGAAAAAATAATTGATTCGTTTACTACTCCAATGGGAGAAGTCTCCGTCGGAATAGGGACGTGGCACAATGTCACATTTCTACTTTTCTCCGGCTCTGTCTTGAGCAACTCGGCAGTGTATTCAGAAGACGTCATGGAGAGCAAGGTTAAGCTTTTCGCCACTTCTCTATCCATTTTCTTGTCGAGGGCGGATGAGTTGCTAGGCGGATTCCCAAATATTATTCACTTCCACGACTGGCATAGCGTCTATTCGCTCATAAAGTTGAAGCATGATTTTCCCTCCGGGAACTGGTACTCTGCTTTCCACATACATCTACTTGTGAAGAGAAGAATCAAGCCCGAGATCTTTCCAGAGCTTGGAGTCCCCCTAGACTGGGTACACGAAATACGTATAGATGGAAGAAAAGAGACATATACCCTTGAAGAAGCCCTCGCGCGCTCAAACTTTATCGCCGAAAAGGTGGGGGCCTACGAGGCTGACCGATTAATCACAGTAAGCAAGGCATACCTACATGACGAGGTTTTACCTTTTCTGGGACACGGCTTCTCTGAAAAATCACGCGTTATCTATAACGCGACCGACTGGACGTTTGAAAATGCAAAAGCAGAAGTCCTCCGGGAACATGGAAATAATATTATCGAGTTTTCTGGAGAGACAAATCTCAACAGTCGACTAGATCTTAGAAAATACTTTCTACTGAAAGGGATAGCATCGCTTAAAAATGAAGAGCCAGTGATTCCAGACAAGAGGATAAAAAAGATTATTCAAGACATTTCACTGCCTCCTCTCCGTGAAAATGGAAAGCCAGAGCCATTTCTCTTTGACGGTCCCTTGGCGATAACAACAGGTAGACTGGCGAGACAGAAGGGCTTCGACTTGATGCTTGAGGCTGTCCCGCGTGTGCTAAGAGAGCTCGGCAACGCAAAGTTCGTGTTTCTAGTTTTGCCTGTGTGGGGAGGAGAAGATTATATTTATCAACTAGCTGATCTCCAGAGGAGCTATCCAGAAAATGTACGCGTGATATATGGAGTTGCGCCTTCAATCTACAAGCTGGCGCACCTAGCATCAGACGTGTTTTTCGCCCCCTCGAGGTGGGAACCCTTCGGGATAATGGCGCTTGAAGCCATGGCTACTGGTAACCCACTTGTAGCGTCCCGCACTGGCGGCCTAAAAGAAATTGTCCTAGACGTAAATGATCATGGAGACAAAGGCACAGGGCTACTTGTTCCTCCGGGCGACCCATATGAGCTAGGCGAGGCCTTGAGAGACATGCTGGCGTTCATGGAGGCTTCAAATACCGGTAATTTGGGGTGGTATTTAAAGAAGATTGGCAACGAGAAGCTTGTTAGGTTGCTAGAGGAATACCCGGACGCTGGCGAAATTCTGAGGAAGAACTGTATAGAAAGAGTAGAAAAATACTTTAGTTGGAGCGCTTCTGCAGCGACAGCGTCAGCTATATACGGTGAGCTTCTAAAGGGTTGAAAGTAAGCTTTGGAGGGCTTGCTTCACGTTTTCTATTTTCTTTTTGAGTTCCTCGTTTTCACGTCTCAGTTTTTCGATTTCTTCGCCTCCTGGTGTCAGGAACTCTAGCTTGCCACCATTCTTAACGAGTAATTCGTATGTTTCTTTGACTATTTTGCCTGCCTCAGTTTTCCCGGTCAGGTGGTTTCTGATTGTTGCCTCGGTTCTGCCGAGCTCCTCTGCTATCTTTGTGACTGGCATGCCGGCTCTCTCCCTAGCTAGCGCCCCGGAGGCTATGATCAAAGAATCTAGCCAGGTTATCTTGTCCTCTGCGTTCCTTATTTTCTCTAATACGTCTTGCCTCATTAACGTGCCAAAAATGAGTGCAAGCTCTAGTTTCCTGGTGTCTTCTTTACCTAAGGGCTTCAGGGGTACCTCCATTTTACTCACCACTATACATTGTTCCTCTCAGCTTTATTACCCTATCGCCATAGACAACTATGCCCTTATCCGTTATGTCGAAGGGCCGCCTCTTCATGTCGTGCTTTGTCCCCCTCATCTTCCAGACAATTAGAGACCTCACTAGTTCGCCGTTTACCTCGTCGAGATCTAGCCTTACTATTCCGTCGGCCGCGTGTTCTACGCCTGGCCCGCCGAAGCCTCTCTCAGTGACGCTGACCTGAGACACCAGAATTGATGTTGCCCCCAACCCCGAGAGAACCCTTTTAAGTTGCATCATTACTGACCTGGCCACAGCTGGCTTACTCATGTAGAGCGTCGAAACAGAGTCTATGACCACTCTTTCCGCCTTTACTTCTTTGATCGCCGTTTTAACTACATCTATCAATTCTCCAACATCGTCTATGCTTGTCACCACGTATTTTTCTCTTTTGGCAGCTTCTCCAATACCACCAGTAAAGGCATCAACTATTGCAAACTGCCCGCTGTCCTCGTACTTCTTTATGTCCCAGCCGAAGTGAGCCATGTTTCGCCTTACTTGGACAGGGTGTTCTTCAAGTGCTACTAGTACGCCGGGCTCCCCCTGCTGCAAGCCGTAGTACAGGTATTGCTGACCAAATATGGACTTGCCTGTGCCGGGGCCTCCTGAGAGTAAAACAATGTTTCTTTTTGGGATACCTCCAAAAAGAAGATCATCAAACCCTGGAATTCCAGTTTTAACTTTTTCAATTACACTCATGTTTATGCACCAAATAAAATAGACTCTTTTCGCTATAAATAATTTTCCTTAAGACGTTTATCTAGATGATAGACAAAAGCGTTGATATGGCTACGGCGACGTTTTGTATCCGGTATTTCTTCTCGTAGTTTGCCTCGTAAAGTGCTCTCTCGACCATCCATGGGAAAACAAGTTCTAATGCTTCGACCGGTGAAGTCGTAGGGGTAAGCCTCTTAGACAGCGTTCTTAGATACTCTTCCACTATCTTTTCAAGGACCTCTTGTGCCCACTCGTTTAGTTGTTTTGCTGGCCTTTCTCTTTCTTGAAATACTTTGACTGTATTATCTAAAGATAGACCATAATAGTCCTTAACAGCATAGAAAGAGATGTAAGAAGCTCCCCTAGCGATGCTGGCAATGTCGCGTAGGGCTGGCTCTAGTACTGTGTTGTATTCAGGTGGCCTGCCTGGTTCGCCCTCAAAATCTACGATGTAGATTTTTCCTGATGGCTTGTATATCATCTGTGAGAAATGCAAGTCCTGGTGTATCCTTATCTTATATGTATCCCCAAACGCTTCAAATCTCTTGGAATATTTTTGCAGAGAAAGGTTAAGTATTTCAAGCCAAGGGGAAGGTATGACGCCCGCAATTTCGTCCAAGTAATGCCTCATCCTCGCTCCCCAAACGCTAATGTCTTGTACATCAATATATGACGGCTTGCACCATTCTTCCATGCATTCCAACATGGCGTTATGAAAAATGGAGACGGCTTTTCCTATGCTTTTCAAAATGTTCCAGTCTAAACCCGTAATTGATTGTGCTGCGAGAGTTTCTTTTGCAGAGCTGTAGAGGGGTGCTCCAGGGTCAATACCCCCCTCGATATATTCAACTAATATGCCTAGTGGGACACCACCAGCGCTGTAGCTTGCAACTAGCCTCGGAGCAACGTTGTAGTGGCTGAGGTATCTCAAGAAGAGGACTTCTGGATTGTCTCGCCTGAAGAGCCTATACCCCTTAAGCAATAGCTTCCCATTTTTTGCACTGTATAAAACGTGGGGGTTCGTTGCGTCTTCAGCGACGGAACCCTCAAATACGAGGCTTTCTGGATCAAGTTCCTCATAATTGATTAGCTCTAGGGATGTTTTTCCAGATAACACTTCTCTGAGAAAAACTGGAATGTATTCGGCCTCGCAGAAGGTAGACCCGTCAATTTTTACCATCTGTTTTTCGCGGCAACCGAAACTCGTTATGGGCAAAATGTACTGGGTTTCCCCGTCAGTAGCTATTACAACCCCGATGGTGTCGCAGACTTTTTTCCACAATAAAATATCGAGGCTACTTGTATTCCCGCCACGTACCCATCTTTTTGGAGACACAAGTACAAGTTTGCCTAGTGTTTCTCCTTCGCCAATTTGTCGCGTAATTTGTCTATCACCTCTTCTAGTGCCTTTCCTTCTATAGCTGATACGTTTTCAGGCATCTTTGCCACCTGCGTGGGGGTTTTTACCCCGAGGATAAGGTGATTGAACGAGCCGTCCAGTGCCGCTCCCAATGCATTGAGGACTTCTCTCCTAGCCTCTTCAACATTTCCCTCCCTTGGGAAAATGTTATAGACTAGCATTTTTTCGCCTTTTCTTTCAGCCAAGAGTGTAGCACTTTTCGGGATGCCGCTCACTCCTTTGATTCCGGCTACCGGGGTAACGGTCCACCCATATGCCGCGAGAATCTCGCCTACTCTCTTACTGAATATTTGTGCATAGAGGTCTGAAGCCATCTTCTTGTCAACCTTGTACCTGTAAACCTGCCTATAGACTAATGTGTTTTCATCCGCCTTTGCCCCGCATGCCACACATTCCAATAGAGGCTTTGGATATGCGAATGTAGTTCCACAGTCTCTGCATCTCCAGTTTACGCCTATCTTTACCCAGTCTTGCCCCTCCTTAAGCAATTCTTGTTTACACTTTGGGCAAAAAATTCTGCCCTTAGAATCATTAGGGGCTTCCTCGAGCACGCCTATGTAGCCGCATGTAACATGGCTGAAGAGAGTGTTCCTGGTAACGTTTAGGGATCCACAGTTTGGACACTTTAGACGTAGCCGGAAAGTTGAAGAGCCACATTTCGGACAGAAAACAAGCATGTCGACTGGGTAAGGCTTGAGCAGTCCTCTCCTTACGCTTTCATCTATGAGGACGTCCAGCGCTATTCCATGCTTCTCTGCGATGACCCTTACATGGTTTTGGCTACCATTTTTTGGGTTAATTTCTACCTCATCTAGATTGTTTTCAACTAGGTAGGTTACCAAAGAGCGAAGCGCCTGGGCTATGTTACGTAGACTTTCAAGGCTAGCAGTGTCCCTGCTTTGCACAGTGCCCGCCATTTATATCACTTCTAATAAAAAATGTTTGGACGATTTGTATTAAATTTAACTGATACTATAGATGTGAATGTTCACACAATGAGCTTCTCTGTATGTAATCATGATATGTAGTGCTTGTCTACATTATATTCGAGCTTGGATAATCCTGTCGCGATTTTGATTTGCTTTCAATCTTTAACCAGGATAACTTTGTTTCTTTCCTTCCCAGCGATTCTACAGTTATCTTTACAGGAACCTCGCCTGCAACTTTAGGGCGGATTGGAACCTCGATGACCGCCTCACCAGACACATCAATAGCGCCCGGATCCAGCCATTCGACGTCTCCCTCAATTAAAACATGTACCACGCCTTTACCCCTAATCTTTACAACTAATTTGCCCCACGCTCCCTCTTTTAGGCCGGAACTTTTTACCTCGACAATGCTAATTCCGGAGCGCCTTGTAACGGCTCCTCTCTCAACCAGCTTTCTAACAATCTCAATGCAGTTCTTCTCGCGTGCTAGATCTATAGGTGTTTTCCCATCTTTATTAGTGATGTGTGGAGATGCACCACCTTCTAACAGTAGCCAGACCATATCAAGATAACAGTTGCTGGATGCCCAGTGTAGAGGCGTACACCCGTTATCTTCTCTTATATTTGGGTCTGCACCATTATCTATCAAAACTTTGGCTACAGCTATACAGTTATTATGGGCAGAGTAGTGTAGAGGCGTCATGCCATAGTTATTGGTTATGTTGACATTTGCACCACTACGGACAAGTAGCTCTGCGATCTCAGCAAGACAAAGTCTTGCAGAATAATGTAAGGGTGTTTCTCCCAGCAGATTTTTTGTATTAACATTTGCCCCATGCTTTATTAATATCTCAGCAATATCCTTTAATATCCTTTCTGTTGTAAATAACGGCATAGTGTAGTGGCGTGAAGCCCTCCTTGTCCCTTAAATCAGTCTTGATGCCTTTGGATAAAAACTCCTTGACTTTTTCGGCGTCGCCTTTCTTTACGGCTTCAAATAATTCCTCATCAAGATTCATTACTTCATCAAAAGTTTTCACATATAGAAACAGAAAAACATTTCTGTGAAAAGTTAGAAAATCACCTTTTTTCTATACATTTATTTGTAAAAATCCTAAGATATTTTTACAGAGTTAAAGTAAACTTGCATATCTAGGCACCAGTAATAAATATTAGGATAGTCATAAGGTTTATTCTAGATGTCTGTGCAACATGTAGGAGAAATACCCATAGTTTCTGGCGTTAAAGATAAAGAGATTGTCCTAGAGTTCTACCCCATTCAGCCCCCCTATGCCTATGCTTTGATTGTTAAGAGCGCAGAGGGCGCAGTTGAGTATAGGCTTGTTGAGCCGCCTCTAACTAGAAACGACCTAGAAACACTGAATGCTCTAAGGACACGAATGCTTGAGAGGGTTCCTGCAAGGGTCGACGAAGCTGTCAGGATGCTGGCTGCTTCTCCAGAGGTTTTCCTAGAGAAAGAGGTACAGGACGTCATAAAGAAATACAAGATAAAAATTCCGCCTGAGAGCCTAGACAAGTATCTCTACTATATTAAACGCGATACGATAGGCTATGGCCGTATAGATGCCCTGCTAAAGGACCCCAACATTGAGGATATTTCCTGTGACGGCCTAAATGTTCCAGTATATGTTTGGCATAGGAGGTACGAGTCGATACCCACAAATATAGTGTTCCGAGACCCCGAAGAACTTTCCAGCTTGATACTCAAGCTGAGTTTTAGGGCTGGTAGGCACATTTCTGTCGCCCAGCCTATTGCTGAAGGCTCATTGCCTATGGGATTCAGGTTGCATGCAACACTAGAGGAGGTATCGAGGAAAGGCGGGACGTTTACCATTAGGAAGTTTAGAGAGGTACCCTACACCATAATTGATTTGATACAAAATGGCACGCTTAACGAGGAGGTTGCAGCCTACCTTTGGTACCTTGTAGAAAACTATCGAAGCGTACTGATAATTGGCGCAACCGCTGGCGGAAAGACAACTACCCTCAACGCGGTGGCCACATTCATAAGGCCAGAAGCAAAAATTGTGACAATAGAGGATACGCCCGAGCTTAGACTCCCACACGAAAACTGGACCCCTCTGGTTACACGTCCAAGCTACGAGGAATGGGTGAGAAACGTGGACCTATTTGACCTACTCAAGAGCGCTATGAGGATGCGGCCAGACTACCTCATTGTGGGAGAAATTAGGGGCGAAGAGGCTTTCACATTGTTCCAGGCGATAGCTACAGGTCACTCGGGCATGAGTACTCTACATGCTGAGAACATCGATTATGCCGTGAAGAGGCTTATCTCGCCGCCCATGAATATACCGCTATTCCTTGTCCCCCTGATGAACGTCTTCATGTTGATTAAGAGGATAAAGATAGGAGAGCAGATAGTGCGAAGAATCGTAACTGTTGCCGAGGCTGTTGGGATAGACGAGAATAAGAAGCAGGTTAAGCTTAACGTGGTTTTCAGCTATAATCCCGTAACTATGAAGATAGAGAAGGTTGGCGAGAGCGAGCTAATAAAGGCTATTGCCCAGGAGAGATATATTCCACAGAAGAACCTAGAGGAAGAGCTCCAGAGAAGAAAAGCCATCCTAGAGCTACTAGCTAAGAACAATGTTAACAAGTTCGAGGATGTCAGCCATGTTATTAGGGAGTATTATCTGCGTCCAGAGCAGACATACTTCCTGCTTGCAAGCGGCTCTTATCCGTTTCCAAGCCTTGCCAGGAGCACTAGCACTACTTAGTGAGCAGGACGTCTACTGCTACCTTGTAGATTCTTGGCGCATATGGGGACACTTTCCTAGCCCCCCTAAGCTCCGCAGTAAAGCCCCTTTTACGAGCAGCTTCGCTCACGAGCCTGAATGCTTCTGTAAATAGGTCTTCTTCTCGGGACCAGTGGTAAAAGTGGATCCAGCCGCCAGTCTCCTTTAGGCAGTTTACGGCTTCGTCGAGGAAGAGGTAGGCCCCTTTTGGAAGCGGCATAACGACCCTATCGCACTGGTTGAAGAATCTTGGAGCCTCTATCTTCACGTCTCCAAGTACGGGATATACTAGGTGTTCTACCTTGTTTATCTTTATGTTTTCGACCATGTACCTGTATGCGTCCGGGTTTATCTCGATAGCGATGATCTTGCCTACTGCTGGCTGTTTCTTCGCTATGGCGATTGCAAAGGGTCCAACCCCTGCAAACATTACCATCACTATTTCGCCGGGTTTAACTTGGCTAGCTATTCTCTGTCTTTCTGTGGCTTCTCTAGGAGAAAAATATACCTTTGTCACGTCAAGCTTTATCTTGTATCCATGCTCCATATGAATGACCTCAGTGATGTTTTCACCCTTGATAAGCTCAAGCTCCCTCACTCTGTACTCGCCCTTCCTTTCACTCGCCTTCCTGTAAACTGCCCGTACATTTTTGTGAACCTCGAAAATTGCATCTGCGACAAGCTCCTTGTAAGGCAAGAGCGCATCATCCAGCTCGACAATCGCAACGGCCCTTTCACGTGAACCAATTATGTCGAAGCTCGAAGGAACTAGACGAAGCAAATCTTCTGGAATCTTGCCTCTTAACACGTCTCGGATATGCATAGGTACTACAAGGACAAACAACAACAGACAAAATATATTCTTTGGTTCTATGCCCGAAAAGTATTTAGGAGCAAACATTACATGTAAAATAGCTGGTCAAGGGGCCGGTCGTCTAGTGGGAGGATACAGACCTAGAAGCCTCAAGCCACCTTCGCAAGGAAAAACATAGAGGTACCGAGAACGGTGGTGGTCCCGGGTTCGAATCCCGGCCGGTCCACCATTTTTGTTGTTCTTATACATTATAGACGGGTTCTAGCTAAAGTTTAATTACAGTGTTGTAGAGGTGTGTGTTGGTGGAGAGTCTTGGAGATTGACGTTAGAAAGGTTGCCCTCAAGCATGCACTTGCAAATGCAGTTAAGTTTGGGGGAAAGGCTAGGCTCGACGCTGTCACAAGCAAAATTTTCGCCGAGATCCCCGAGCTCAGGATAAATGCAAAAGAAGTCTTAGATATTGTTAGACAAGTTGTAGACGAAGTCAATGGTATGGATAAAGACCAACAGGCCAGGCTTCTCGCGGAAATCTGGCCAGAGGCGCTTACAGCCGAGAAACGTGTAGAGGTGAAACGTCTTCCTCCCTTGCCGGGAGCTGATGAACTTGGAGGCAGAGTGGTAACGAGGTTTGCGCCGAACCCAGACTTTGTACTGCATCTTGGCAGTGCCCGTCCAGCAATTCTCAACTATTACTATGCTAAGAAGATGTACAGTGGGAAGTTTATCTTGAGGTTTGAGGATACAGACCCAAAGACAAAGCGCCCCCTCAAGGAAGCCTACGACCTTATTAGAGAGGATCTAAAGTGGCTTAACGTCATATGGGACGAGGAATACATTCAGAGCCAGCGCATGGAGATCTACTACGGAGTCGCAGAGGAGCTAATTAGGAGGGGAAAAGCCTACGTGTGTACCCATAGCCAGGAAGAAATAAAGCAATTTAGGGACCAAGGCATCCCAGACCCCTGCTCACAGCTACCCGTCGAGGAGCACATGGAACGCTGGGAGAAAATGCTCTCAGGAGAATACCCAGAGGGGGCCGCCGTTCTACGTATCAAGACAGACCCCGCGCATCCTAACCCGTCTGTACGGGACTGGATAGCTTTCCGTGTCCTCGACACTGAGAAGTCACCTCATCCACTTGTGGGTAGCAAGTATATCGTGTGGCCTACATACAACTTTGCCTGCGCGGTTGACGACCACATGCTTGGCGTAACACATGTTTTGAGAGGAGAGGAGCACGCCGTCAACACCTTGAAGCAGAACTATATATATGAGCATATGGGGTGGAAGCCACCTATAAGTATACATTTTGGAAGGATGAACCTCGAAGGAATGATACTCAGCAAGTCGGTAATTAAAAGAGGACTCGACAAGAAACTCTACGCATCGTACGACGATATAAGGCTGGGAACTTTGGCCGCTTTAAGGAGGAGAGGCATCCTTCCAGAAGCAATTTGGGACATTGTCTTAGAGGTGGGCATAAAGTCGTCCACAGCCAAGATAAGCATAGAAAAGCTACATGCATTCAACAGGAAATACTTAGAGCCGCGGGCAAACAGGTACATGTTTGTTCCAGAACCTGTTAGAAAAGTTGAGCTAGTTGGGCTTCAGCCACCAATAACTGCTGAGGTCATCGTTCATCCATCTTTCCCAGAACGTGGAAAGAGAAAAATAACTCTTAGCCAGCCATTCATTTATGTTAGCGAAAAAGACCTAGGGGACAAAGCCCTAAGACTGATGGGTCTTGGGAACTTTGAGGTGGTAGATGGCTCGAGTCTTAGGTTCCTTAACAACGATATTGTATTTGCCAAGGAAAAGAAGCTACAGATCATACAGTGGGCGCCTGTGGAAACCTCCGTTAAAGCTACAATTCTAAAGGCTGAGGGAAACACTATACAAAGGATTGATGGCCTTGCTGAACCTTCTACCAGCGACCTTAAAATAGGAGAACAGATACAGTTTGTAAGGATAGGCTACGTGAAAAAAGATCAAGAGAATACCTATATCTATACGCATGACTAGCTATTTTTCAGAAAGGTTGAAAGGTTTTCCCTGAGACCAGATTTTTTCTGGAATCCTGTCTTTAATCTGCATCAGGAATTTCAGGTCTTCGTCCTTTTTTCGTAGATCGTCAGGTAACAAGACAGGTATCTCGTCTTTTATCGGGTACCATCTCTGGCAAGTCGGGCAGTAGAGCACGCCAGTCTTCACCTCGTATTTTATGCATTCGTCACAGCCAGGATCCTTGCCGCCGAATTCCTTGACCTCCTTCCCCCTGAAGGCACAGTAAAGCTCACATGCTGGCTTCGACCTGAAAGACACATTCCTCTCTTCGTATTTGTTGACCTCTACAACGTAAAGCTCTAGGGGGAAATGTTTATCGTATGGACATGCAAGCAGGTCCATCAACCTATACTTAATAGGAGGTCACCTAGAGTTTTTAGGATTTGAAAAACTTATAAAGATAGTGCAAATTGCTATGAGAGTAATATGCCCAGCATGAGGATCGCAGCCATAGTATTTAGAGACCTCGAAGATGCCTTAAAGGCCGGAGGAGCTGATATTGTTATTGCAATTGAGAACCCATCCGAGGCAATTACACACATAGAGAACATTATTAGAGAGAAGAAGGCCGACCTTATCCTGGTAGACGACAAAATAGTTGCGAGAATAGGCAAAGGGAAACTAAAGGAAATAAAGTACAAGTACCCTGTCCCAGCTATAGTAGAGCTTGAGACACAGAACAGGAAATAGTTCCTATTTGATGTAGAACTATTTTTTCGAGAGTTGTTCCATAATCTTGGGAAGGACTGATTCTCTTACCTCCTTGATCTTTGCTTCGAGAGTTGCATTGTAGATTTCTCTACCATCCCTCGAAGTGATAACTGCGCCTTCCCTACACTCTATAGGCGTTGAAACCTCAATCCTAAGGTTTGGCTTCAAAGAAAGTAGCTTCTGTTTGACTTCCTCTAGCACGGCAGGTATAATGTCTTTTGAACCGTAGCACGGGTTTATAACTAGGTCGCTGGAAGCCATAGAAGCTACCGCATCGATTAGTACTTTAACTAGGAATGCTTTTCTTGTATAGCTTGACCCTGTTATCTCGTTCACTACTTCCATAATCAACTCGTCAACTTGGTTCTCTACTAGTCTATACTTCTCCTGTATGTATTTTCTCTTTAGCTCGAGTCTCATCGGCGCAATCTCGCTGAGTAGCTTCTGCCTATACTCGAAGACTAGTTGGTTAAGTTTTTCCTTTCTCAGCGACTCTGCCTTGGATTGGGCGTCCTCGAGGATCTTTTGGGCCTCTGCCTCGGCCTCTTTAAGTATTTTTTGTGCCTCTTCCTCGGCGGCAGACCTCATCTCCTTGATAATTACTTCCAAGAGACTCTTGTGTTCTCCCATATTTATCTCCCAAGGAACATTTCGACTATAATTTTTTTGAACTGTTCCCTGTTGCTTGTAAGTTTTTCCTTGATACTCTTCAAGTCCTCGTCTAGCTGTCTCTCGTAGTGGGATAGAGAGTCCTTTATCTTTCTTTCCTCCTCCTCAAGCATCTTTTTGGCCTCTGGATCCATTTCGACTTGCTGTGCCTTGCCTAGGATTTCTCTTGCAGTCGACCTGGCCTCTTCAAGCATGGCTTCTGCCTTTTTCTTTGCCTCCTGCACTATTTCCTCTGCTTTTTTCTGCTCCTCGAGGATGACGGTAATATCTAGCTCTTCGCTTAGAGCCATAGGGTCTATTCTTCTTTCTTCACCCATTTGAGCCTCACCCCAACTGCCATAGATAATTTACCATACAATTCTTCTAGCCTGTGTGTAGAGGCTTTTTCTGAGGATGGTATGACTACCAGGAGAGGGGGCTCTTTTAAGTAGGACAATGTGCGACCCAGACGTTCCGAGAGGTTTGCATAGATTTCTCCCTCTATTAGGGCCACTTTGCTTTCTAGAATTTTTGACACTATTTCGTCTTCCTCTGTTTTGCCAATTTTCTCGGGTACCTTGAAAATCTCGAACCCCAGTAGACGTAACGCGTCGATGGTTGGCGATGCCCCAATTGCTACCACGCTCAAGCATTTCACCCTGTTACGAAATTGTTATTACATTTTATTGCTATTTATTTCTTAGCTTGGCCACTTCCCAGGCTTTTCATGGCTTGTTCTATGTCTTTCCTAACCATTTTCTCGATTCTGTCAAGCCCCTCGGTATTGTTTGACTCTATTGTTACGCGTATAGCAGGCTCAGTGTTGCTTGCTCTTACAAGGAACCATCCGTCCTCCAGGTCTACACGTACACCATCTATCGTTGACACTTTCTCGTATTTGGATAGATAGGTGTTCTTGAGCCAATCCACAACTCTGAATTTTACTTCGTCGCTAATCTCGATCTTTATTTTTCTCAGCAAAGGCATTGGTACAAGCAGACTTGAGAGAGGGGCGTCTAGTGTTCCCAAGGCTTCAATTAACTGGAGTACAGCGAGAATTCCGTCGTCGAGGTTTACACCGCCGTAGGGAATATAGTGTCCACTACTCTCGACCCCAAGGACGATATTCGACTTCATGGCCTGAAAGATCATGTGGATCCGTCCTACAGGTACTTTGACTACTTTCCCGCCCTTATCCTGGACAAACCTCTCGACCACACTGCTACACTCTACATTTGCAACCACGTCTCCCGGCGGGGCCGCCTTCAGCATAACTAGTGCCGCTTGCTCCGGGGTCACAGTGTTGCCTTTTTCGTCGAAAAAGAGTGCCCTGTCCCCGTCACCGTCAAAGCTGACCCCCAAGTCTGCGTTAAAGTCTCTAATGAGCTTGCCCATGAAGCTTGTTGTTTCAGGTGTGGGCTCCGAGCCCCTAACCCGGAAAAGTGGATCAACGTCACAGTTTATCCCAATAACGTCGTGGCCGAGGTCGCGTAGAAGCCTAGGGACAACAAGCGAGGCGGCGCCGTTACCACAGTCTACAACTATTTTGAGCTTGCGGCTAGTTTTCTTGGGAACCTTAAGTAGAAAGTCATAATATTCGCTTAGAACATCCCTCGTAACATATTTTCCTTCTCCCCCGGCCTTTACCCAAAATTCCTCCCTCTCGACTGTCTCAGCGAGTTTTTCAAGGTCTTCTTCGCAGATAGGGAGACCATTAGGCTTGAAGAGTTTTATGCCGTTCCACTCTGGGGGGAGATGGGACGCAGTTACATAGGCAACATGGTATCCAAGGTGTTTCGTTGCATAGATAGCCATTCCTATTGGACCGAAGCCGGCGTCGACTACATTTTGCCCGCTACCTAGCAGTCCAGAGGATAAAGCCATTTTTAGCGCCTGCGAGCTGGACCTAAGGTCGCTACATACACAGTATACGCCTGGAAAATGCTTGGACAGGGCGCCACCAATCTTGACTGCTACTGTTGGTGTTAGGTCTTCGCCGAAAATTCCCCTGATGTCGTAGGCCCTGAATATGTTTCTATATTTATCCATACATTGTTATTGTCAGAGAATCCAAATATATATGTTAGCACGCGCGAGACGAGACATGCTTGTAGAAAACTTAAAAAATAGAGACGATATTCATATGAAAGGTAAGCCTAAATTCCGCGTGCCAAGAGCGCGCGAACACGGCCCCGGTAGCTCAGCCGGTGGAGCGTCGGCCTCGTAAGAGGCATGGAGAGGTTCGAGATAGCCGAAGGTCCCGGGTTCAAATCCCGGCCGGGGCTCCATTTTTGTGTTGTCCGGGCAGTTTTTTGCATGGATCAAGCATAGAGTTTTTATGGTTTTAAATGTGGGAAATAAGTAGGTGTATACGTTTGCCGTTTATTGAGATGAGTCTGCAGAGAAAAGTTCTCCTGGTCGCCATAGGGGCACTGTTGTCAGCTATTCCATTTGTTTATCTTGTTTTTTTCCTTCGAGGCGAATTACTGGAAAGTATCCGAAACGTTGGGGGCGTCTATGTTGTTACCTCTGTAAAGGTCAACGTTCTCTGGACCATCTCGCTGGTGCTCGCCATGCTGCCTTACGCTGTAGTTGACTATTTTAATAGATCCTTTATCGATAGGGTACACAGGGAGCTACCGGAGATATTTAAGGGCCTAGCAGAGGCTTTGAGATCAGGGCTTACAATTGCCGAGAGCCTGCGCCATGTTGCCGAGACCTATGGTGGAGAAATAGGCAAGATTCTTAAGAATGCCGTTGTGCTTATAGAGCTGGGTCTTCCCCTCCCGCAGGCCCTTGAGAAAAGTGTTTCTAGGTTCCGGCTACCTGCTCTCGAGAGAGCAGCATCCATAATCTCTACTGCATATGAGAGTGGGGGTAGGCTCATAGACGTTCTAGAGTCTTCTTCACAGATATTTGGAGCTTTGAGGGCTTATGAGGACGAGAGGTTTACTGCTCTTAGACCGCACATGATGACAATATATGTTTCGACAATCCTATATGTGGTGCTGGCGCTAACAATCCTATACGTGTTTGTTATCCCTCTAAGCAAGTTGCAGGGAATACCTGGAGCGATTGGGAAAATAGACCCCGGAGTATATACAGCCATAATGTATTTCGCGGGAATAATCGTTGGTTTCTTCGGGGGGATGCTTGTTGGCAAGATGCGGTATGGAAAAGCCTCTGCGGGCCTAATACACTCGGCCGCCCAAATGTCCATTGTGGCATTTAGCTTTTACATGGCCGAAATGTTCCTCAGATAAAAATAAAATATTTTGACTTTTCAGTTCTCAGTTCTTATACTAGTGGCTCGTATTTTTCTCTTCTGTATTCTAGCTGGCAGTATGGGTCTCCCCTGGCTATGCATTTCGTCTCTTCTGGCCTAATGTGGTATACGTCTGTGTTCCAGTAGCCGGAGAGAAATCCAGCCAATAGACCTCTGAGCATTGCGTTTTCTGCCCCCTCTACTCCCTTGAGGCTCATGCACTCAACATTGTCGTATACCCTGAAGACGGCCCTGTCATCGGTTAGCTCGACGACCTCTAGCACACCGTAACCCATAAGCCTAGTCATGTCTTCGACAAGCTTTACAAGCTCCTCCATGCCCCTGGCCAGCCTAGAATAAAACCTGTCGTAGGCCTCGCGGCCGGCCTCAAAAAAAGCCCTATACAGGATCCCGCCAAACCCCGCACCGATTTTTTCCCATCCCCATCTCAGGAAACGACCTATAATGAAAGACCTGAATATGATTGCTTGGTCGTTCCAAATCATTATGGGATAGCTCCACTTATCGACGCCTATCCCTTTAAAGAGCGGTGGCGCAAAATCTACCTTTGTAACGAATTTAGATCGCTTCAGCTTTGAGACTATCTTTTCGGCTTGTTTAGAATCTTTGAGGTCTGCTGAGACAATAATTCTTATTTCGCCACTTGTCTCGGTCGGAGGGACAGATGCCTTGAAGAAAAGTATAGGGACGTTTTCTTCTAGAAAGACCCTTGTTATCTCGTTTATGACTCCGACTGCCTTTATTGCTTCTTGGGTCAAAACTATGTTGAAAAAGTATGGATTTCCATCCTGCTTAACAACGAGTGTCCCCAAGAAATATGGCATAAGGTTAAATTTTTCCACAGTATTTTTTGCTTGGACTCTTATTTAAAGGTTTTCTTTTTTCCAAAAAAGATTAATTTTATAAAACTTTTTCCAATAGAAAATATGTATTGCAGAGGTATTTTTTGTTTTTGAGAAGACTTGTTCCCTATGGAGAAAGTATAATCCACAAGGCTAATATTATTAAGGCTAAACCGAGGAGCAGGGAAGTATATTTTCTTAGCTGATTTATTTTGATAGATGCCATGTCCATTGTTGCTAGGAATTTTCCGCCAAGTATTATCGCGGCCGAGATTAGGATTAGTGGCGATACAAATATCATATTATAAATAAGGAGACACGCAAGCGTAATGTTAAAGGGCAGTTTTGACACCATGAGAGCAGCTACTAGGTAGGGCCCGCTACTGCATGGGAGAAGTGTGAAGCTTACCAGTGTTCCGGCTAGGAAGCTTAATATCATGCTTCCTTTCTGGGCCCGAGTGAGTAAAGTGGCTTGTAGCGTGTTGAGCTTTGCTTGTATGTTTGAGAAAGTTTTTGGCAACTTTAGGGTTTGGGCTAGGCCTTTCATCTTGTGTAACTGTGTGGTGTTTGTTATTTCGTATATTCCGGCGATGAGTACGAGGAGGGCTAGGAGGTATCTGAGCTGGGTAAACATAGCGACAAATCTTATTAGTCCTATTCCTAGAAGGAGGTAAGACAGGTAGACTGCTCCGATAAAGGAGGCCGAGGTATAGATGGCTTTTTTTGTGCCAGAGAAAGATGCTACTGCCAAGACTAGTGCAGAGAAGATCATGAAGGTGCATGGGTTGATCGAGTCTGCAAGGGCAAGTGTAGCTATTACTGGTAAGACATGATAAATGTCTTGGGGGGTTGGTGTTGGCGTAGTTGTGCCTGTATTGTTTTTGGGGGGCTGTGGTAATGCGTTGCCAGTAGTGTTGACTAGAGAGAGCCCTCTAGTTGCCAATGTGTAAAATACAGATGAGTCTAGTGTGACTTCTTGTTTTTGGTCCCCGAGATATAGCCACGTAGAGTTGGCATTCGTCTCGGTTAGTATTTCTTTAAGTGATTGGCTACTTGGCAAGCCGATTATTATGGCCTGTAGGTGTTTTCCCCTGAAAAGTAATGCGAAGGGTATTTGATAGATTGTTTTTGTTGGCAACATGTCGTAGAGTGATTGGTATTCTTGTAAGTATGTCTTGTTTGAGATGTCTTTAAAGGTGAAATTTATTCCAAGGAGTTTCAGCTGGTTTTTTAGTGCTCTGCACTCGGCACAGGTGTCTGAGCCATAGACGATCACTATTGTGTTGTTTTCGTTGATGGTTGTTTGGTTTTGGGTGTTACCGTGGAGGTTTGGTTGGAAAACGGGATGTTCTTCAATGTTTAGGATTATGTATACTTCTGTGTCGTTGCGAACCTGTACTGGGGCTTGGTAGGTGTTGTTGAGGAGTATCGCTAGGACAGTATAGTTTCCGGGCAATACTTTGGCCTCGGCGTAGCCTATCCCTCTGCATAGAGCTTTTGTTCCGTCGAGAATGAAGATTTCTGGCTGCCCAGCATTGGAGGATGCATGTACCCTTAGAGTGTACCTCGTCTTTTGTAGTATGATTCTACGTGTCTCGTTGGACGTGAGCTTTGTGGTGAACGCGTGTTGCTGGTATCCTGGCTTGGATATGATTATTTTGTATGTGCCTTCTTTTAGGGTTAGTGTAATAGTATTTGTTTTGCTTGTGTATTTTGTCCCATTTATCTCAACAGTGAAGTTTGCTATGGATGCGCCTGTTTCGTCGGCTACTTCGAGTGTCAACTCGTAGTTTTGTACTTCTCGGGCTGTCTTCTTGTAGAGTTCTATAGTCCTATAGTCGTACACTACGAGGGTGTCCCTGCCTCTGGAAATATCCCTAATCATAGAGGTAGTTGTGTTCAGCAGGTAGGGTGGATCCCTCGACGTGAAGTTGCCGAGGGCTATTTGGTTTTGGTTCTTGTTTGCCACTAGGTATAAGCCATCGTCGTAAACATAAGTGGCTAGACTGTCTCCTTTTGTGTACGTCACGGGAACCATGACTTCATATAGAGTATCGTGGGGGACGTCAAATATTGTAAGCTTAGTGGGGGTTCCTGCGCTTGTGGAATAAAGGAACTTGTAGTCTGGCAGAGAGACTGCAGAATTGTTTAGTGCTAAGTTGTGTATGGCAGACGTCCTGTTTAGTCCAGTGTTTATCTCGTAGATGCCTATTGTTCCATTATCAAAGAGAACACCTAGGTAGGGATCCAGGTTAACTATTGCAAGCACGTGGTAGTACTCGAAGGATTGATGCGCATATGGGGTCCACTGGTATATGCGTATGACTTTTTGGTTGAGTGATAAGCATATGTGGCAAAACGTTTCTATCGTTAGGAACACTATGCCCCTAGACGTCTCCACCATCTGGAGGCCCTGGTTTATAGGTGTGTCTGGAACAGCCGTATAGGTTCCTGCCTTTATGTCGATCCAGAAGATGTATTTTTGTGTTAGTAACAAAAGATAATTGCCTGTGAGGAGAGATTTCCTTATTTCATTTATTGTGGTGCCTGGCAAGTCTACTTTGAGTAGCGTCTTGTCTATCTGGGGATTGTAGATGTCTATCTCTGTGTGAGGAACAGTACCATAGAGATTTTTAGCTAGTATAAGAAGGCCGTCGCTTAGGAAATAGGCATCGCCTGAAAAGGTGTTTTCGAGCGTTACTTGTTTTACAAGTTTGAGGGTTGAATTGTAGATAGCAAGCTTGGTTAAACCGTTTTCCTGGTAGATAACGGCTATAAAATTGCCGCTTGGAGAAGAAGCCACCTTTGTAATTGACCATGTGTTAGAAGTTATTCTGTTTACTAGTCTCCATTCTTCGTTCGGACTAGCTTCCACCAAGATAGACAGTATAGTTGCAAATATGAGGACAGAGAGCAAGAGGATTCTCTTCTTCAAGTAGACCACTTTTTTAGATACAAGACTTAGACTTATTATGCTTATTGTTGCCCTGTAACGAAAAGCTTTTCACAATGGTTGGATAAGAATAGCTAGACACATGTACCTTGATAAAATTGAAGAGAAAATGCTTGACGGTGAGTTTGGAGAGGCAGTTACCCTAGCCATGAGAACAGTTGTAAAGATGGGCGAAGTGTTTTCGGCAGAGAGACTTGTAAAGATAAAGCATGCACATGTCTCCGGCATCTCCTATGAAAACATAGGGGACGAGGGGCTTAGCTTTCTAGAAGAGATAGTCTCTCTTGGGGGAAGGTTCTCAGTCCCCACAACTGTTAACCCGGGAGCTATTGACACTGAAAAATGGCGAGAGATGGGGATAACTCCTGAGGTTTTCGAGAAACAGGGCAGGATTTTGAGGGCGTTTATGAGGATGGGTGCAAAAATAACCCTTACGTGTACACCTTATCTCTATGAGCAAATCGGTTTCGGGGACCACTTAGCCTGGTCTGAGAGCAACGCCGTGCTCTATGCGAACAGCATTATAGGGGCTAGGACCAACCGTGATGGTGGTCCCTTAGCTCTTATGGAGGCCATTGTTGGCCGCGCACCTCTTTCTGGGCTACACCTGGACGAAAATAGGAGACCAGCTTTGACTATCGACTTCAGTACAAGTGAGCAGTTTATCTTTGAAAACTATCTTTTCTCAGTTGCTGGACTTATCGCTGGAAGGATTGCAGGTAACAGAGTCCCGTATGTGATAGGCTTGGGCAGGCTTAAGGGAGATGTTGAGAATCTGAAGCTTTTCCTTGCCGCCGTTGGTGCCTCTGGTGGAACAGGTCTCGTTTTAATTGAAGGTGTTTCTCCAGAGAAAGTAGATGATATCCCAAGTGAACGTGTAGAGGTAGATGCTGGGATGTTGAAAGAAGAGATGGAAAAATTCAGTGAAGATGGGGAGGGCATCATAGTTCTGGGCTGTCCCCACCTGGGCCTGGATGAGGTTCGAGAAATTGTCGAGTGGTTTGGCAAGAGGGGTAGGGCTAAAAGGAAAATATATCTTTATACAAGCAGAGATGTTGCCCGCATGTACGAGGACGAGAGGAAAAAACTTGAGGAGCTGAATATATACATGTTTGCAGATACGTGTATGGTTGTCTCAAACTTGTCTGCGTATGGTTCAAGGAGCGTTATCACGGATTCGGGTAAGGCGGCCTTCTACCTTTCCTCTAAGGGGTATAATGTTTCCCTTGTTCCCAGAAAAATCATATTGGAAAGAGTCGCTGTGAGTGATTGATATGAGGATAAATGGTAAGCCGGTAGTTGAAGGTAAAGCTTCGGGAGAGATATTGTTCTCGCCTGAGCCGATAACCTTTTTTGGTGGCGTGGATCCCTATTCCGGGAAAATTGTGGAGAGAGGTCATCCTCTATATTCTCAAATAATTGCCGGGAAGATTCTAGTCTTTCCTCATAGCAAGGGTAGCACAGTTGGATCCTATATACTTTTGAGGCTGGCTAGGAAAGGTCTAGCCCCTGCAGGAATCGTGAGTTTGCGCCCAGACGAAGTGACTATCGTGGGGGCAATAATTGGAAAAATACCCATGATGACTTATGTCGACATAAATAGGGATGCTCTCCCATTGATTGGTAAGAGAGGATTTCTCGAGGTCTCGTCTTCAGGAGCATATCTAGATGTCTTTTGAGGGTGGTTAAACGGTGTTCTTGAAGAGACAGGCTGACTGTGAGAAGGTGATAGAGGAGCTTTCTAGGATAAGTGAAGAAATAAAGATATGTAAGAAGTGTCCTTTGGCCTCATCTCGGACTAACACTGTTCCGGGGGACGGGGACCCATGCAACGGTATAGTGTTTATTGGAGAGGCTCCTGGACGCAACGAAGACATTCAGGGTAAACCATTTGTCGGCGCGGCTGGAGCTTTTCTCACGGAGCTTATTTCTATGGCTGGGCTTAGAAGAGAAGAAGTATATATAACGAATGTTGTTAAGTGTAGACCCCCAAACAATAGGGATCCACGCGAAGAAGAAATATCTGCATGTTTACCATTCCTCACAAGACAGCTCTCCGTGATTCAGCCAGTGTTAATAGTAACTCTTGGAAGGCATAGCACAAGGACAATATTCAGGCTTCAAGGTGTAAACGTGGAGGCAATCACAAGTGTTAGAGGAAAAATTTACAACTTTAGGTTTCCCTGGGGCGAATGCAAGGTATTTCCAACTCTTCACCCCGCAGCCGCACTATATAACCCTCAGATGAGGAAAGTGCTTGAAGAAGACTTTACAAATCTTGGGAAAACTATTTCAGGAAAGAATACACAGAGCACACTCGACAGCTTCTTTTAATAGAATTTGTACTTGGACAGCAAGATTTTCATACATGAATGTATCCTAACTATGGAGATTTATGTCCGAGTCTCCACGTGAAAAAGCACGTAGAAGAGCAAAACAGCTAAAAAGGCTTGTTGAAGACCTGGACGCCGTTAGGGCTATGAGACTCTTCAATGTTACCGATACTCTGAGACTTATTAGAGTCCTTGGCTTAGAGGACGAGGTATGGCAAAAAGTTACTGAAGCATTGACAAACATCTCGACAATATTGATTAAGCATCCGAGGTTTCCCAGGATCAAAAAGGTCGACAGCTTCTCTACTTATCTTTTCGTATTCTCATTTATTGCGTCACTTGTCTCGCTTGTCCTGCTCCTCTTAAATATTGAACTTTTCCTGGCATACATCGTTCTCCTTATATCTCTAGTCATATTGAATATCTCTTATCTAACTAAGCTATATGTGAGTGTCTCCGTCCATAGAGTATACCTTGAGAATAGCAAAGAAATTGGAAAATACAGTGAACTATTCAAGAAGGCTGTTGAAAACGGCCTGGCGAAGCTGAGAGGCGAGCTAAGAAAGGCAGGCATAGATCCTACAGGTATAGAGTTTAAGCTTTATTACAATGACTATTCGCAGCTTGTAGAAGTAAAATCGAAGGGCCGGATCCACGTGTTAAAGTTTAGGTAGCCGTGTTCCAGTAGAAAGTTTTTGCAGGCATTCTCTGCATACTAGAGCCGCGCCTTCCTCTACTGAGCACTTGTAGCATACGAGTCTCCCACAGTACTTACAGTTACCAATCGCCAAGTTTTCACCGCATAGTTGGCAGAGCGTCTCTTCGCATGCCGTGCATATCCCTTTGGAGGCAATATAGTGTTCTTCGCATACTTCTCTACCGCATTTGGAACATTTGTAGCGGGCAGGACGGGAAAGACATATTTCACACTTTGTTTTCTCCATCTCTCCAATTTGCTTCTTCCCAAGTATATTAGCTTTAGCATTGGAACTTCGAGATAGAAAAATTTTAAATTAAGTAAAACTAGGGTCTCTAGGTGATATTTTGTCTAGCAGATCCTTAGAGGCACGTCAAAAAAAGTTGCTATACCTCGTCCAGGTCTATGGAAAGCCTATTTCTAGAAAAGGCATACATAGGCTCATAAAGCTACTCCAGGAGGAGCACGGCGTCGATTTTGGTTTTAATTTTCCTGAGGGTGCCCAGTTCAGCCGTGAGCTAGACGACGAGATAAATGCTCTAACAGAAAAGGGCTACCTAAAGGTTCTCTATGCTGCAGGGGGCAGATTCCTCCACCTCTATCGTCCCTTCTATGTTTTGACTGACAAGGGTAAGAGCGCGATTTCAAAGAAAGATTTTTCGAAGACAGATGCCCAGAAGATAGAAGAAGTTATTTCAAAACTTGTTAAGACAAAGGAAAAGAGAGAAGAAAGTGTTGTTTAGGAGCCTTGCGTAACTTGTTCACTGGCTTCTTTTGTACGTCCTTCTTTAAGCATCTTCTCTATGCTTCCCAATCTTAGTGATAATTCTTGTAATTGGATCGAGAATTCGCGAAGTGTTGCTAGCTGTGTTTCCTCAAGCCTAGAAACTTTTTGGGATAATTCATTGAGGGCAAGCTCTATGTTTGTGATTCGTGCAACAAGACTTTTTACTTCTCCTTTGACGGTCATAGATGTATCTGTAGAGATTACCTCAACCTCGTTAAGTTTTGACACAATCATATTGACGTCTTGGTTTACTGTCGTGATGAGATCTTGCATTGCCTGAAGCTGGTTAGAGAGCTTCTCCACAAATAAGTCTAGTTGCAGACGCAGGTTGCTGAGAAGCTCTTGATTTTCCTTTTTAATTTTTTCCTCGTGTTTCTGTAGGCTTTCCGTAAACTTCTTGCTCTCTTGGTTGAAAAACTCTTCATGTGTCTTTAAAGCTTCCTCCATTTCTTTGATCCTGTCGGGCAGTGTGGTTATTCTGCTCGTCAAAAAGTCTAGTGTGACTTTTAAAGCGTAGACGCCGTTGTTGAGTCTTTTCAGGGCGGCAAGGAGGACTGCTATGTCTCCTTCTCCAATTTCAACAACTTCTATGTCGTCGCTTATGGACTTATCACTTTCACCCATAAGTCATCTTAGTTTTTTTGTGTGATATATTGTTAATGCTTGCATTTTTCCACGTATGGTGAAAAATAAAAAATCTTGTAACCCTTTTTCCCAACGATTTAAGCGTTTAAAATTAATACCCGTAAACTACACTATTTATCTCGGGTGGAATAGTTGTCGTTTTTCAGGGGCAAGAAGGAGGAAAAAGGAACAACAATCGATGAACTCACAGAAGAAATCAGAACGTCGCTTGCAACTCTTGACCGAAAGATTTCGACACTTCCAGAAGTCTTACAGGAACCAATAAGGACAAACATAAGAAGCTCCTTTACCCAGTTGATAGCTTCAATCGACGAACTTCGTGTAACACTTGCAGATGTGCTCGAGTTGGCACAGCGCGCCGCTACCCAGAGCCAAGTCGAAGAACTTGGGAAAAATCTAAACAGCTCAATAGAACAACTAAAGAAGTGGACCAGCAGTCTCGAAGAGGCAAAGACGACACTAAGCAGGATTCTTGAACTTGTACAGCGGACCGCTACACAGAGCCAAGTCGAAGAGCTTGGAAAATCGATAATTGGGCAATTAGATGAGACAAGAAAATGGATAACTAGTATCGATATAGAAAGACTAAAGGGTATATTTGATAACCTAGGAGAAGTTGCCGAGACTCACAACCTTCTGCGTGAATCACTAGACAATATTGCAAAACTTATTGAGGGTCTTAGCACTAACATTTCAAATGTAGAAAACATTACTAAAACTTTACAGGACCAAGCCGAGAAATATGCCAAGATGGTTGAAGAGTATTCACAGCTGTCAGCCAAGGCAGAAACCCTGACCCGCCAGATAAAGGAATTAGAAGAAAGAAAAATAATGCTGGAAGAACAAGCCAAAAAGCTACAGGAACGAGAGAGAACCTTGCTAGAAAGAGAGAAAACGATTACTGGTCTCTTGGAGAATATTAACAAGGCTGTTTCAAGGATACCTGAGGTGGGCGACTTAGTAAAGTATATTGAGTATTTAAAGCAACGAGAACAAGAACTAAGTACCAAGTTTATAGAGCTTGAGCGAAGAGAGGCAGAACTTAAAACATTTGCTAGTAGGGTTGCCACAGAATCTGAAGAGCTCAGAAAGTTAAAGCTTTCTTTGCAGGAAATGGAGCAAAAGTTGAAGGCTTGGGAAAGCGAGCTTTCAACAAAAGAAAAAGAGCTTTTGAAGAAGTTGCAGGCATTGGCTGAAAGAGAGAAAGAAGTTGCACAAAGAGAGGCTAAAACCGAAAAACTCGAGCTCTTAATTAAAGAAATAAATGAGAGAGAAGCCTATCTACAGAAGCTAAAAGCTGAAATTGATGAAAAAGAAAGAATATTGAGGGAAGAGCTGGAGCCTGTACGAGAAAGAATATTGAAGGAGAGAGAAGAACTAGCAAGCTGGGAAAAGAGGCTACTAGATAAAGAAAGGGAGCTCGTGGGCTACCAGAGAATGCTGGCCTCTAAGGAAAGCGCGCTTGTCGAGCTTAGGGAAAGGTTGGAGGCTCGAGAAGTCCAGCTAAACGAGCGTGAAAAACAGCTAGAAGAGAAGCTGAAGAGGCTAGAAGAGCTCCAGAACAGGGTTGCAGCGCTGGAGAGGGAGAATGCGAGCCTCAAGGAACAGCTCAAGAGATGTGAAGATCGATTAAGGATTTAGAAAATTTGAAGAAAGATCTCCTTAAGCCACGCGTAGCAAGTATACGAAGACGAGCATGAGAGCAAAGACTATTGAGAGAAGTACCCATAGAAGGTTTAAGGCTTGTATTATTTTGAATTGAAGCTTGCTCCCCCATTCTGGCTCTTCGTCTTTAGCCATCGTGTATCCGATAAATGCGACGAATGTCGCTATGACGAGCATAACGAAGGATCCTATAAGGTATATGAATGGAGAGGCGAGATGTGGATGTACATTGAATCCGTCGGTCACTATAAATACGAGGACGTTTAGGATTACGGGTATGAAGGTAACTATGAGAAGAGTTTTGCTGGGTTTTGTTTTTTCACCCATATAGTCAGCCATCCTGTTCACCTTTAAGGCGAGTTTGTAACTTCTGCTAGGCGTTGAATTACGAAGTCTTTATTAAGCATTGCTAGGTATGGGGCCAGGCGTGGCCCATATTCCTTGCCGAAGAACGCTAGGTATAGAGCCTTGAAGAACTGTTTCTCTTGTTGGGGCGTTTTTTTGATGTTCATCATTGTTTTCTTTATTTCTTCTTCGTTCCACTCCTGTAGTCTGTAGAGTTGTTCTCTTAGTTCGAGTAAAAGCTCTCGTACCCCGTCACCGAGGAGTTTTGAGATCTCTTTGACTGGTGGTGTTTCTACTATTGTTATCCTGTACTGGGCTGGGGCATAAAGCTGTAGCCATTTCTTTGCCAACGTTATTCTCGTTTTGATCCTGTGTATATCGTAGTCGGTTAGATCTTGTTTTAGTTGCTTTGTTTCTCTCAGTCTTGCTATAACCTCGTTGAGGTCTTCGCCCTTGCTAGGTAAGACTTGGGAAAGTATCATGGCATTAATGTAGCGGAACTGGAAAGGCATTTTTTCTGGTAGAGGCTTTAATGCAGAGAGAGTGTAGCTCTTTGCAAGTAGTTGGTCTCCCTCTTCGACGCCGTAGTAAACCCTTTCGGCTTTGTCGTATTCGTCGTAATAGCTGGGAACCTCTTCAAGGCTCAAGACGACCCGTCTCATAGGGGGCACAGATAGGTAGATAAGTCTTAGAACTTCTCCTTCTGCGACTTCTAACCATTGTTTCGGCGAGAAACCGATAAAGTCGCTCGAACCCATGTCTCCTAGGTCCTTGCCCTGCCTTCTGTATCCAACCCACTCATAGGCAAGCCCTTCTGGTGGCTTGAATCCATAGACTTTTTCTGCTAGCTCGTTGCAACTGTCCCGGGAGCCGCCAGGGGTTGCATGGTCCTTGCCGTAGGGCTCGAAGTCCACGTTTAGGGCGTACCAAACCCCAACCCATTCGACTCTCCAGTTAAGTTTGCCCTTTGTTAGGCTCTGCCACCCCTCGTGTCCACAGTTTTTACATACATATTTTACGCGGTAATTGACTGGGTCAACCTCGATTGCCTCAGTTGCGTCTACTCGTCCGCATTTTTCACATATGGGCTGGAAAGGAATATATTCTTTGTGGAGCTTCTTTTCGCCCCTATACTTGTTTATCGTTGAAACAACTTTTTCACGTAGCTCTGTGACAGATAGCAGTACAAAGCGTTTCATTCTCTCGTCTTTTTCATATAGATCCTTCGTAGTGACAACCTCTACTTTCTCTGAAAACTGATCAAGATAGTTTCCAAAGTCAGCCCAGTAATGCTCTACCCAGTTAGAGTGACACCCGTGGGGGTCAGGAACCATATAGAGAGGCCATCCTTTGTAGTTTTTTGCCTCTTCTGGATCTCTGAACTGGCTGAGCTGTGTGTCCTTGCCCTTCCAGGCATCAACGGTGTAGAGTGTAAGCTTGTGATGTGCATTTATGCCTCTTTTCCTTAGCAGCCTAACAACGGTGTCGACTATTGTTATTTCTCCCCTTAGACGGCCCACATGTTGTAGCCCAGAGACGGACAAGCCACCATTGGCTATGAAAAATTCTTTGTTCTCCGCCCTTGGGGCCAGTTTTTCTACGATTTCTTCTATCCAATGCGTCATGAATGTGTCTATGATTCTATGATATACCTGTTCTTATAGGTTTTCTTGACTGCACGATAAACATTATTTTCTTATCTATGTTTGCAAATCTTGACAATTGGTGGACTCGTTGTCTAGCTATCGGAGGATATATCTCGTGCTTGGCCTCGTGATTTGTCTAGCATTATTGAGGAGTATTTACTCCCTGCCTATTGCGGAAAACTTCTATGCTGAGATCTTAGAGTATTCAAATGGAAACTGGACAAGCAGGTATCTGCTGGTTAACGACTATACACTGAGCTTTAATACAGTTGCCAATGTAATTGTGGTAAGAACCGACCCATCCTCAGGGCTCCAGCCCATAACCGTGTTTATAGATGGTGTTCCCTACAGACCCTCTATTAAAACGGGTACTCTGTGGTTTTCCTATATAGTTCAGCTAGATGGCAAGCCACATACAATAACTGTATCTTTCCAGAGAAGAACACTGCTAACAAGCATGAATGGGATAATTGGATTAAAGTCGGCTATTCCCTTGTCCGCAGGCACAAACCTGACGATACCCATTGTACCTGGATTCGTGCCCGCGGGATACCGCGTTGAGCTACTCCTAAGCTCTAGCAACGATTTAGCGACACTTTTCAACAAGCCTTTCTTTGTTCTGAATGCTTCTATTATAGACATTCTTAGCCAGAGGCTTGTGGCTGTAGATATACTGGTCCCCTTTACAAACGTCACGATTGGACAAAACTTTATCAGTGGAACGCTCTGGTACCTCTATTTTCTACCCAGCAAAGAGGGAAGTGTGACTTTTCCACCATATGATTTTAGAGCTATATATGTAAATTATCCAAACTATAAAAGTAAAGGAGAAAACTTTATTCTTGCTAATCCTCCCCACGTCGCTCTATACTTTCCTCCGGGACTTTCAGCTTCTGAGAGCTTGGGTCGATACTCCGTCAATGTGGCTGTTGCTCTACCCGACACACTCTGTAACATCAAGGACTATACATTCAAAATTATACCCCCTCAAGACGGCTACGTGAATGAGAACACAGTATTTCTAGGTGAAAACACCACCCTGACCGTTAGGTTCTTTTCAGGAGGAATCTCTATAGGCGACCTAATAATTTATTCGCCTCCCCCGAGCTTACTCGTGCAACCACCAATCTACTCGCTGGAAATAAGATTCCTGGACCTTATGGGGTATCCTGTGAATAATACATCTTTCATAATATACTCGCGCGGAATACCAGTTTACAGGGGGTTTACGCCTAGTGGCAAGGCAGTGGTCTGTCCTCTGCCAAAGGGAAGCTATGATATAGTTGCTTATTTGGGCTCTGTAGCTATAGGTAAAGGCAAAGTAGATGTTTTTTCTGACCAGAGCATGGATGTGCGGACAAATACTTCCACTGTGAGGTTCCAATTTGTTAGGCAGGGAACGGGCGAGATCCTCAAAGACTATACAGCTATCCTGAGGGGATACGTAACTATGAGAGCAAACAGTGGCATGGACGGTATTGTTGTTTACCATGGGGTGCCGCCGGGAAACTATAAGTTGGATGTTCTCTGGAATGGTACTTTGCTGGCAACATACGATGTGTCCATAGACCTTTCTTCGGCAGACAAGGTTCTATCCATTCAAGCCTACAAGCTACAAGTTCTCGTCAGAAATTTACTCGACCAGCCGGTTAAAAATATTCAGGTAGTTCTTGAGGGAAGAGACTTTTCAAAATCGAGGTTGACTGATGAAATGGGCAGAGTAGATTTCGGTTTTGTTCCAGCGGGAAACTATACATTGATTGTTGAACAAGCCCTTCCACAGAAACTAGAGGTCAGCCAAGACACCTTCAAAGTAGTACAAATCGACGAAGTAGCCAAGATATATGGATTCACGATTACTGGAAAAATTCTTTCACTGGCTGTGGGACTTATCTTCGTCTTTACTATGATTTGGCTGATAGCTAAAATAGTTAAAAGATTTATACATCGCGGTAAAGGTATAGAAGAAGTGTAACTCATATGGCAATTGATTCGGAGCCGGCGACAGGAGGGCATACATGGAAAAAAGGGGTGCTTGAGAATTTCAGGCTTGGAAAGGTATACGAGCCAAGGCTTGAAGACTATATACTTTTGTTGCTCTATCTTGACGGCAGAACACCGATCTATGGTGAGGAAGTCGTACATTTCATATTGACCATTTATCCTTATGCCGAAGTAGAACTTTCGCCATCCTTCTTTCTCCCCTACTCAGCCATAATTGAAAACAAGCTAGGAGAACTTATAGAAAAGAAGCTCGCTTATAGACTCAAACAGAACTATAGGGGAACCGAGAAAAACATTATCAAAATAACTGAGGGCGGGAGCGACGAGGCAAGAAGATTATTCAAGCTGTTCTCAGAGAGCTGGCTCCTTGTCCACAACACTGTACTGCGCCAGGGTTCGGAGGTTCTAAACGAACTGGAGGCCCTCAAGAAAACATATAACGGGAAAAGCGTGACCGAATTGATAGGATTGCTGGCTTCTAAGCTCGATGCAGAGGGCACATTCTTTATACAGCATCTTTCGGCAAACAGTCCAGGCTGGATGAACTACGTATATTACCTGGCAAGGCAGATCTCCAAGGAAAAACACAGCATCAACCCATTTTGACATTTTATAGGCGCCTACAATGAGTAATATGCAGAGAGACGTTTACATCCTTGGTGCTGGACCAGCAGGATTACAAGTGGCTAGATTTCTCCTTAAAGGTTATAGTGGCGATGTCTATGTCTACGAGGAACATGAAAAAATTGGGCGACCCATCCATTGTACCGGTCTCGTTAGCCTTGAAGGCTTGAAAAAAGATATCGGCATTATAGACGGAAACTTAATTACTAATACTTTTAGGGGAGCTATTTTCTTTTCTCCTTCTGGAAAAAGGCTGATTGTAGGGCGGCCAGAGACTGTCGCTGTGGTTGTTGACAGGGAGAGGCTTGAAGAAAGGCTTTACGAAGAAGTTTTATCGCTAGGTGCCCACGTCAAGCTTGGTAGTCATGTAAACCTTGCTGATTTTTCTAAACTTGTTAGAAGTAAAAATAGCATTGGCATTGTTGCTGGAGGAGCAAAGTATCTGGACGAAGAGAAGGAAAAATATCTTCTGCCCGCACTCCAATATGATATAAAGGTAAAAGACAACATAGGCATAGCACATCATGTTCTTATATTCATGGGAGAGAAATTTTCCAACGGACTCTTTGCATGGGCTATCCCGCTTGGAGACGAAACATACAAGGTGGGTGTCGCAACCAAGGGGAAAACACTAGTTAGAATGAAGTATGTCTTAAAGACTCTTGAAAGAATCGGGATAACTCCTCTACATGTCATTAAGACTTATGGCGGCACAGTGTATACGGGTGGATTAGTCAAACACCTTTTACGCGGCGATTTGCTCTATATAGGTGACTCGGCAGGTCAAACCAAACCCACGACTGGGGGAGGACTTGTCTACCTCTCTATTGCTGCCAGACTACTCGCGAGTGCTCTCATAAGAAATGATCCAACCCTATATGAGAAAAATGTCAGGGCAACACTAGGCCATGAGACAAGTCTACAATTTGCCCTGAGGAAAGTCCTAAATAATTTAAGCGACCCAGAGCTCGACGAGATTTTCAGGACAGTAAAAGAGATGCATGGAGAAGAATTAATTAGTAGGATAGGCTCCATGGATAGACAGGCATTCTTAATAAGAAAAATTGGTTTTAAATATTTATTTGAGAGGCCAAGCCTAGTGTTTAAACTTTTATCTAAAGTCTTCCTTGACTAATGACGTATTCGTATCCCATCCTCAATGCATTCATATTGATCTCCAAGGTTTTGCCCTTGAAGCGCTCACTGAGAACATTTGAAACATCTTCAAGTGTAAGATCTACCTTCCCGGATCCTACAAGGGCCCCCACCATCACTATGTTCGAAGCTATCTGGGAGCCTGCTTTGAGTGCCAGCTCGTTTGCATTAATGAAAACAGTCTTTGTTCCAATGCTTTTCAAGGCATCTTCAACATCCTTTCTGCTAACTGGCCTACTAGCAGGTGGTGGCAGGAAAAACTCGTTAACTATTAGTAGCCCATCCTGAGACACGAGGGGAACCCTTCGCAGGCTCTCAATCATCTCTAGCCCTATCAAGGCGTCCGCCTCACCGGCTGTGACGATGGGCGATGGAACCCCTTTCCCGTATTTAACAAAGACTACAACTGAGCCGCCTCTCTGGCTCAAACCATGTACCTCGCCTACTCTTACGTTGTAGCCCTTTCTGAGGAGGGCTTGCCCAAGAATCGTCCCTATTGTTATCTGCCCCTGTCCACCAATCCCTGTAACAACAATAGACCTTATACCCATAGCCTTTCACCCTTTAATACCCTTTACGGGCATTATCGCCTTTGCTGGACAGATTTGTGCGCATACTCCGCATCCAACACACAGTTCAGGGATAATAACGATCCTGTCTCCTTCTCGAACAATGGCTGGACAAGAGAACCTATCCACACATATTCCACACTTTATACATTTTTCTTGGTCTATGTAGTAGGGAACTATTTCCTCGTTTTGAGCCCTCTTTCTCCTGAGCTCCATCAATGCACACGGTCTACGGGAAACAATCACTGCGGGCTTCTTTTTCTCCTTTATAAATTTCAAGGCTTTCTCAGTAGTGCTTCTCACGGCTTCTACGTCGTATGCATCCACTACTTCTACAAATTCTACGCCTACCGCTTTAGCAATGTCCTCGATTCTTATTACTGGCCTTGTCTCGCCAGTTGGGCCATAGCCAGAGCCAGGATGAGGCTGATGCCCAGTCATAGCCGTGATGCTGTTGTCCATAACTATTACTAGAAGAGGTATACCGTTGTAGACTGCATTTATCAGGCCAGGGATACCAGCATGGTAAAAAGTAGAGTCTCCTATGAATGCTATCACAGGCTCCTCGCTGAACTTTGCTATTCCCATGCCTATACCTATAGCAGATCCCATGCTCCAAGTGAAGTCTGCCATGTTGAAGGGCGGATAGAAGCCCAGAGTGTAGCATCCAATATCGTTTGCATAGACAGGTTTTACGCGTGCCCGCAAAGCAGCCAGCTTTACCGCGTAGTAGGTTGACCTGTGTCCACAGCCTGCGCATAGAACTGGGGGCCTGGAGGGGAGCTCTAAATTAACCTTCGGAGCATTTGGTGGAGAATAAGGTATACCTGCCAGCTTGCTTATTGCGGAGGCAACAATAGAAGTGTTAAGCTCGCCAACGCGAGGTATCAGGTTCTTTCCAAATATCTGTGTTTTTAGCCCCTCTTCATAAGCGATGACCTTGAGCTGGTTTTCAACTATAGGTTCTAGCTCTTCTACAACAAGAACCTTCCCATATTTCAAAGCCTCTAAGGCAAACTTTCTAGGCACAGGAAAAGTGCTCGACAGTTTGAAGATTGTCGGTTTGACTCCTAGTTTCTCAACTGCTTCCTTTACGTATGCATAGCTAACACCGCTAGCGATCACTGCGAAGTCGCTTGACCCTTCTTCTACCCAGTTATACTTGAAGCCAGCAAGGTCTGCTTCTAGTCTTTCAAGCTTGCCTAGGATCTCCCGGTGCTTAGCCAAGTTATAGGGAGGAAGTAGGGCCCACCTCTCAGGATCCCTATGGAAAACTGGTTTCCTTCCAAAATTTTGAACCTCGCCCAGCTTTACTTCTCCCCTGCTATGGGAAAGCCTAGTAGTTGACCTCAAGAATACGGCGATGGCATACTTCTCAGACAAGTCGAAGAGGTCTTTTGTCATGTCTTTTGCTTCTTGCGGCGAATATGGCTCAAAGACGGGTATATAAGAGTGGATCCCATAAATCCTATTGTCCTGCTCGTTTTGGCTTGAATGTGCATTTGGGTCATCAGCAGTTACGATTACTAGCCCACCGACCACACCCGTGTACCCTAGGCTCATCAAGGGGTCTGAAGCTACGTTCACGCCTACGTGCTTCATAGCCGTCAGTGCTCTGAGACCCATCATAGAGGCTCCAATAGCCATTTCGAGTGCAACTTTTTCGTTTGTGCTCCACTCAACGTATACGCCGTATTTGTTCCCCACTTCTGCCAATGTTTCAATGATCTCTGTTGACGGTGTCCCCGGATAAGCAGTAGCTATCGACGCGCCAGCCTCCAAGGCACCACGGGCAATGGCTTCGTTACCCATTAGAAGCTTTACTTCGCCCGGCGTACCTTCAATAATATTTTTTGCCACAATATTTTAATCTCTCAACATATTAAAATTGTTGTGAAGATCTCGCTTACCTATACATATATCCATGCAGAAAAACTTTCAGAGCAAGCTGAGGCACAGCTAAACGTTAATATCCAGGTTACCTTCCCCGTCTCAACGAGTATAAGTGGCGATGAATTAGTAGCAGAGTTTCTTGCAAATGTATCAAGCCTGCCCGCATTCTTCACAGTCTCGCTTAAAGGCAAGGTTTCTATATCTGCTCCTCCAAGAGAGCTACAGGATCTCCAAGAAAAACTTAAAACCGGTAAAACAGACCCACAGCTCCTACAGATGCTTACCTCAAATATCTTCTTCGAAACCATGTTGCTCCTAAGAGAACTAGGCATCCCGCCATCAATACCTGTTCCCCAACCACCCCAGACAAAGCCAGAGGACACAACCAAGTATCACGTATAACTAGGGTTACCAACTGCGAGGTATCGAGAGTGCAAAACCCCGAAACAAGGATAGAAATACACTACGGAGAATCTCACTGCGAACAAGATGCCTTTAGGATCACTAGGACATGCGACTCGAGGCCAAGCATATTTTCGCCAGAATATCTCCTAGCCCAGGCACTCTACAAGGATCGATACCTATCCTCCCCCCACGAGCTTACTTTGCTTTTAAAGACCTGTGAGGGGCCTAACAACCCGGTAAAGGCCGCTGGCGTGTCTCCCACAAACTGGGAGGGAATTTTGTACCTAGCCACATTCACAGATGAGACGCCTCTAAAAAGTAGCTGTGCCTGTCTCTTGCCTTTCGCGCCAAACGTCTCAGCCCTCGCCGCCTTGGGAAAAGAAAAAGTATGCATAGAGTCAGAGAGCTTAGACCCCGAATTCCTATCCAGCCTAATACACACGCTGATAGCCACGGGGACGCGTGAAATTATACTCCTCAATCCGCCATACATTGATCAGTGGAACAAACTACAGCTTAAAGGCCTCAGGGGCTACAAGGTAGCCACGGCCGAAAAATTCCCTAAAGGAATTAGGGCTCCTATACTCACAACCATAGATGCAAACCTAGAACACGAAGAAGTTTATCAAACAGACATGTATAATTATAGGCTCCCCGAGCCTCGAAAACCGCCAAACATGCTTAGCACGGTGTTCCCGGGAAACGATAACGTTGTAAGCGAAATCTTGCAAGAGCTCGAGTCCACGGGACACGTGATGAGCTACAGAAGCTTTCTCGATATAGCACGCGAAATGCTTCCCCAAAAAGCGCTGGACACAACGAGAAGACTCATCCTTTACGGCTACATACAGATACGACAAGGCCAAGTAGAACTAACACGCAAAGGTCTATATGTTTTGTCCATCTGAGCATGTGGGTCTATTTGGCATCTACACTTGGTTGGAAACATTAAAATAAAGGAAGAGTGGTTAGCTTTCCTAATGGAAATAGCTATTGTAAATGCCAATATCCCGTGGCGGATTGACGCTGATGCTTTGCTGTTCTCCTTTGAAAAAGGAATAATAGAAGCTGGTAGCTCAAACAGAATCTTGAGCAAAAAACCTGCCAAGATGGTTGACGCTGAAGGAAGAATCGTTATCCCGGGGCTCGTCGATGCACATATGCATCTCTATTCCACTGCACTAAGCCTCGGCAGGCTGGATCTGAGAGAAGTAGAGTCGATAGAGGAACTTAAGGAGAAAGTAAAAGAAGCTGCATCAAAACTGCCGACGGGAGCCTGGATTATTGGAAGGGGGTGGGACCAAGAAAAATTTAGGGAAAAAAGGTACCCCACACGTTTTGACCTAGACGAGGCTTCGCCTAAGAACCCAGTAGTACTAGTCAGGATATGTGGACATGTAGCCGTCCTGAATACAATGGCTATGGAAAAGCTAGGGTATCTCTCGCATACAAACGAGCTCCCCAGCAACTTGTTTCAAAAAGAGGACGGCAAGCCCACAGGTTTGATCTTCGAGGAAGCTGTAGAGTCAACAATGTCTAGGCTCCCCCCACCTCCAACTGGACTTGTAAAGGAGTGGATAAAGGATGTTCTCAAGGAATATTTTTCGCTTGGTGTAACCGGGCTCTACTCTATGTCGGTCGAGTTTGAGGAGCTCAAGCTGATTGAAGAAGTACTCAGAGCCCCCGACGCGCCGCCGATAGACTATTTTGCATATGTCGATTCATCGCTTATGGAAGCCGACTTGGGAAGTTTCAGAGATCTAGTCAAAGGAGTAAAAATCTTCGCCGATGGAAGCTTTGGAGGAAGAACAGCTGCGCTACGAGAAGACTACAACGACTCTCCCTCAAGGGGGATACTTAGGCTAAACAGCGAAGAAATATACAGAGTAGCCGTGAAAGCCTACGAAAAAGGCTGGCAGACCGCTATACATGCAATTGGGGACCGAGCTGTTCTAGAGGTGCTTAAAACAGTAGAAAGACTCCCCAAGGGCGCCGTGAGAATCGAGCACGGCTCATTGGTTCCGCCCGACCTGTTAGACTATGTATCGAAATTAAAGCCAGAAATCGCTATACAGCCACACTTTATCCTCAGCGACACTTGGATAGAAGAAAGACTTGGAGAGAGAACCAAGTGGGTTTACCCCTTCAAGACCCTTATAGAGAGAGGCGCGACCCTGCTAGGCTCATCAGATTCCCCGGTAGAACCGATTAACCCCTGGCTTGGAATTTACGCGGCCGTCAACCGTGGATGCCCAGAGAAACTAGCTATATGCAAACATACTATACACGAAAAGCTTAGCTTCGAGCAAGCACTAGAGCTATATTATCGACCAGCAAAGAAACATCCATCCCTTGTAATCTTAAATATCACGAGACCTCCAGAAACAAAGAAAGAATTCGCAGAGATAAAAGCGACAAAAATTATAAGCAGAGGAAGAATCCACGAACCCGCACCGTGAAAAGAGAAAATAAAGCATAAAAGTCCCAAAAAGACACTATTCTTAGTGCCTCAGTGATGAACAATAAGACAAGACCCCTAGAAAGCTACCTAAAGCCACTTATAGACGCTTTAGAGTCCTACTATTTCAAGTCGGGCTTGTCGACACCTTTTCCTCTTTACATGAAATACCTGAAAATTACTCTCTCCGTGGTAGCTACGCTGTCTTTTTTCTTAAGTTTCTTTCTCCACACAGCTGTGCTGAGGTACTCAATACCTGTCTCAATAATTGCATCCATTATCTTGTCCCTTATATTTACACTTGTGGTGCTATTTCTCCTATTATACTACCCGGTTTACAGGGGATACTCTCGACGAGTGGAAATAGAAAGAGACCTTCCTTTCACTGTGTCATACATGGGCGCCCTTTCATCCTCGGGAATGAGCCTCGAACGTCTTCTGGAAAGAGAAGGCCTCTACGAGACCAACACGCAGATAAAGAGAGAAATCCTTCTCATACTCAGAGACATAAAAGTCTATGGCCTTGACACATTAACTGCACTATCGAGAGCAGCTCTGCGATCGCCCAGCAGGATGCTTACCACCCTGTGGCTCGGGCTACGAGAAACCTATATCACCAGTGGAAACCTCAAAAGCTATCTTTCCCACTACTCTTCTGTTCTCTTATCCGACAAGACACAGAGACTGCGAAACATAACTAACTCTATATCCATGATCGCCGAAGTATATACCAGCCTAATGGTGGCGGGACCCCTGATGTTTGTCACTATGCTGATGATTATGGATCTGTTAGGCGGAACTGTTTTTGGGCTTTCTCCCGGCCTCCTTGTACTGATTCTAACGTTTATAGTTATACCTTTCTCGGCGATAGGAGTATACATAGCTGTCGATGGTATACTCTCAAAAGCTTGAGCTCCGTATTTCGACATATGTGAAAAATTTATATAGCAATTGACGAAAATATTTACGTGATAAAAATGGCTGAAGAAAATTTGATGTCTGATCCAGCTATCAGAGAAATATTTTCAAAAATAGCCGGAGAAATCATAATGTCTGATAATCCCGGCGCCGAGATGAAAAAATGGAGGGAAAAATTCAACCTTACCCAAGTTGAGCTAGCACAGATCATGGGGGTCTCCGCCTCTGTAATCAGTGACTATGAGTCAGGGAGGAGAAAGTCTCCCGGAGCGAGATTCATTAGAAAATTTGTTAAAAGCCTAGTACTCAAAGACATGGAAAGAGGAGGAATAGTCCTAAGTGGCCTTAGACGTATACTTCTCGGCTCAGATTTTCTGCGCGAAGCTGTTCTCGACATGAGAGAATTCAGCATCCCCATCTCTATCGCAAGGTTTTGCGAAGCCATAGAAGCTGATCTAATCGTTGGCCATGCATTCTCTGCGACACCTTTGCTTGGATATACCGTGGTAGACAGTGTAAAGCTTGTGTTAGACGTGCCTAGCTATGACTACATCAAGCTTTACGGGGCAACCACTCAGAGAGCCGCTATTTTCACAAGGGTGGCTTATGGCCGGAGCCCGCTTGTGGCAGTCAAGTCGATGCAGGCGGGTATGGGAGGACTCAGACCTGCCTTAGTTGTTCTTCATGGTGTCAAGAAGGTTGACGAGCTGGGGCTAGAGATAGCTAAGAGAGAAAATATACCTTTAGCCGTCTCAAGGATTGAGGGTATAGACGCCCTAATCGAGAAGCTGAGGAACATTAAATAGACTTATTCTACTTTGACCTTTACTCGGCGTATTTTGAGCGGTATTTCTACTTCTAGGATGCCTTTCTTGAAGGATGCTTTTATGTTGTCTGTGTCTGCATTGTCTGGTATGGGGACTTCCAGCCTGTATTTTGTTATTGGTTCACGTAGTAGTGTAAAGCCTTCGAAGCTTATTGGCCTGTGTAGTATTGCCTCTATTTTGAGCGTGCCGCCTTCCACTGTGACGTTTATGTCTTCCTTGCGTTTAACCCCTGCGAGGTCAGCACAGACCACTAGCTTGTCTGAGTACCGCTTGACCTCGTAGAGTGGGACTTGGAGCTTTTCTTCTATGGGGGTAGGCTTGAAGAACTCTTGTTCCAGTTTTGCCATTTCTTCGCGCATTTTTCTTATTTCTTTAAAGAATTGTTCGATTTCGTTCCTGATCCATTCCTCCATTTAGGTCACCCCTACACATAGAGAGCTGGAATGGTATACTCGTATTCTTTTCCGGCTTTCTGCATTGTCTCCATCGTTCGTTTCATCATTTCGCGCATTTTTACCCTTATTTCTTCCTCTTGCTCGAGAAGAGCTTTTACGTCCACGTCGTGACCAGTAAGCTTTGATAAGGCTTGTAGGGCTGAGGCAGACGCTCCTGGGTCTGGGTAGTTTAGGAAGCACTCGGCAAGTAGGGCTATTACGCTAAAGTTTTTCTTTAGGCCCTCTTTTAGGAGTTGGGCGTATATGCCGGCGATGAAACCCTCTTTTAGGGCCTCTATGCCTGCACTCTTTGCTGCGCTAAGAGACTCTGAGTCTATTGTTGCGGCGTAGGTTTTCGGGGTGTCTATGTTTAGCCTGTTTGGAACGGCGATTCCTCCAAGCAAGATTAATTTGCTTGCCATGTTTGTTTTCGCCGTGTCGATTAGCGTGGTTGCCAGGCTACTTATAGCCTCTGGTGGTATAGCTATGTCTGAGTGTAGAACCACGATGTAGTCATTTTTCTTGTAACCGCCGTAAAGCCTAACTGGCAATAGTGGTTTTTCTTCGTGGTATAGTATGACTGGCGCAATCATTTCGGAGTCTAGGTAGCCTATTTCGTGTAAGTCCCACTGCTTGACGAGGTGGGACGTAGATATTGGACCTACGAGACCAACGTCTGGAAGCCCGACAATGAAAATGGAGCCTTTTGGTATCGGCTCTTTTGTGGAGAAGACCCATTCCTGTCCATTCATGATTTCTCGAAAAATAATAGAAAAAAGGTTGATTTTAAGGTTTGTGCATTTATTTCGAGTATTGCTTTAGGACTTCGATCACGGGTAGTGTTCCCTTTATGAGGTACTCGATAAGTGCTCCGCCACCAGTACTCACGTGTGAAATCTTGTCCGAGTATCCGAGCTTTGATGCACTTGCAATTGTGTGACCACCACCAATGAGTGTAAAGGCTTTTGACGCCGCCATGGCTTCGAAAACCAGTTTTGTTCCAAGGCTAAACTTTTCATCCTCGAAGATTCCCATCGGCCCGTTCATTACGACTGTCCTGGACTCCTTTATGATCTTAGAATATTCCTGTGCTGTCTTCACTCCTATGTCTTTTATTGGTAGATTGGGAACATTGTCAACTGGAACGTCGACCCTCTTCCCGTCGGACTCGACTGCGAGATCTACCGGTAATACTATCCTTCCGGGGTACTGTTTGAGAAGCTTCTGTAGCTCGGACTCCAGCTCTAAGAAGCCTTTCTCCTCTAGTATCTTGACGTTTACTTCTCCAATGTTTTTGCCGGCCGCGTGGAGCAACAGGTTTGCTGCTAGTCCGCCTGTCAGGATCTTGTCGGCAATATTGTTTCCGAGAACATTTGAAATTATTTCTGCAGTGTCTTCTGCCTTCGCGCCTCCTATAACATATATGCATGGTCTTTCGGGGTTGTTCCTTACCTTGTAAAGTGCCCTCAGTTCTCTTTCCATGACCCTTCCTGCAACGAAGTGTTTTACGACGGGCGCGAATCCGACTAGGGAGGCGTGTGGCCTGTGCGCAGCTGAAAAGGCGTCTACAACGTAGACGTCAAATAGTGGGGCCAGGCTCTGTACAAGCGGTGTTTTTGCATGTTCCTCGGGAGAGGCGCTCTTCGTTTCTCCGTCCCACATTCTTACATTTTCGAGGACGAGGACTTCTCCTGGCTTTAGACCCTTAATCTCGTTTATTGCTTTCTCGTCGAATATTGAGTCTACGAATTTTACCTTTGCCGGTAAGAGCTTGGCAAGTATACTGGCATGTTCGCTTAGGCTCGCAAAGTCTGGGTCGCCTTTTCTGCCCTGGTGAGATATAACCACCACTTTTGCTTTTTTCTCGACTAGCTCCTTTAGTGTTGTTTCCGCGTGTGCACGTATCCTTGTGTCGTCAAGGATCTTTTTCGTAGCCGGATCAATTGGCGAGTTGAAGTCTACACGTACACCGACAGTTTTGTTAGAAACATTCACATCGTCCAGTGTCTTGATGTTTAATCCTTCAATCATTTTTATTCAGGGTGATTAACACGGTTTCACCTTTTTAAGTTTTATAATTAATCCAGTGTATTTCTTGAGGCCTTCGAGAAAACATGAATCGCGTGCACTGCAAGGTCTAAATTAGTGTGGCGACAATAGAGGCTACTAGGAAGATTAGTGATGCCTGGAGAAGTAGTATTGAAATTGTTTCGCTATAGTTAATTTTTTTCTTCCTAGCGTAAATATAGGAAAGCAATAATCCCTCAGCTGTGGCAAGTATTAACGTGAACGACTCAATATAATTAACGTAGGGTGGGATATCTACCTGGAAGTTAGAAACATTTCCCGAAATCATATATGCTTTGTCCAGCGTTCCAGAAGCATATGCAAGGTAAATGGAAAGAGCAGGCCCTAGGAAGGGCGTATTGCATGCCAGGACAACTGAGTATTCGTCTAAAAAGATGCGTAGCACTTTAGAGTCCAGGCTAGGGAGACCCTTAAGGGTTGAAAGGTAGGACGTGTTGTCTTGTATTAGACTGTTGGCTTCTGACGGTGAAAGATTCGCGTTGAATCCGACTTGGTATGATACAATGAAAATTACAAGTGAGGCAACTATAAGTAGACCTCTGAGTTTCCAATACGACACAGGTGCTTGGGGTTTTAGGCTGTTGGTATTTGTCGACATCAGTTTTCAGCTTATACCTGTAGAAAAACCCTTTATATGTGTAGTCTATGAAAGACGAGGTTTAAGGTATGGGTGAGAGAGAAATACCTAACAAGGAAGATGACGGAGAAGAAGACATAAAAATAGAGGTGTCACAGAAGAGGGGCATCCTGGTTTGTCCCTTCTGCGGTAGTGCAGACTTGGTTTTGCTGGGAGTCGCGGGGCTAACACCGCCGCTTTATCTCTGCAGGAAATGTGGCCGCACAACGTACACGCCTCTAGAAATTTTCCCAGAAAACGATACTAAAGAATCCGGTACTTAGCATACAATTCCTGCGTGTTGCTCTAAGGCTACTTGTTTTTCTTCATTTTTATTGTGCAGATTAGATCTGTATTCTTTCATAGGTGTTTTTTATAAATTCTTTTAGGGCGAGAACTTCTTTTAGGAGGGTTGGGGTATCGACAAGGTCTGGGTTGTATTGGACTGTTATTGAGCCGTCGAATCCTTTCTCTAGAAGTGTCCTTATTAGAAGCGGATTGTTGTAGCGTTTTGGTGTCAGGAGGGATGCTGGCG
>Ga0272449_1000106_pt1 | contig 107854 bp, 93 predicted proteins | sample YNPCB0241_FD_198679 | JGI IMG/M metagenome (GOLD analysis project Ga0272449, IMG submission 198679) | Hot spring sediment microbial communities from Yellowstone National Park, WY, United States - YNP-CB-024-1 | ecosystem: Environmental > Aquatic > Thermal springs > Hot (42-90C) > Sediment...
TTGGGTAGTCAACTCCTGGCAGTGTCATGAGGAGTTTGACCTGTGGGATTGTGTATGCAAGCGTGGCCAGTTGTTGGTCAAGGGCGTCTATTTCGGCTTGGACAGCTTGTAGCAGACGCAGGTTGGAATTAAGGGCTGCGCACACGTCTGCCTCAAGCTTTGGATCGGGTTTGCTGGTGTGCAGCTATTGGATATGACCTCGACCATTAGCTTAAGTCTGGGAAGTATTTTCCGCTTGTTTTAGGCGATCAGTGAATTTCGGACAGGTAAAGTTTCCTTAAAGCCTTAGCTGTGGACCTTACCGTTATGGACGCTCAGAATTTGTTGTAGTTTTCATGCGAGCGTGATTAGTTCCTGCGTGATTAAGGAATAGGTTTGGATAGCGTATTGGGCTGGTTCACTAACTCTCAACACAATGAAGGCAAAGCCAACTGGAGCCCGCGTCCTCAGCGTTATGGGGTACGGAAGTTTATCAGTTTGGATTTATGTTTTGATAGTGCTTGGGCAAACCTAAGTAACATGCTTATGAATTTTCGGCATCGAGTTTGTTTATTGGTCTTAGGACACCGAAACGGAATTGTAAAAATGTTTAGGTTGACTGCCTTTGGCATTAAATGTAAGGTCGGAGGGTGAGATGAAACGCATATCGAGTATTGCTGCATGTGTTGTAATCGCACTGGTGCTAGTAGTAATGCCTAGCCAGGCCCAATTAAGCTACACCACTCCCAATGTTGTACTTGAAGAAAATTTCGATTCACTACCTTATACAGGTACAAGTAATGTGTGGCAGGACAACGTGACGTTGCCTGGTTGGTTTTTGGTAAACAGCACAGGAGCCGTCCCAACATATATCCGTATCGGGAATGGAAGTGACAACACAGGTGCCTTCTATAGTTTTGGTGAGACTAACTCTACAGAGAGAGCTTTTGGTGGAATTGGATCCGGCGGGGCATACTTTGGATCTCCCTCCTCAGGAGCACTGGCGGGGTATTGGGGCGTTAAAATCAAAAATGAGACGGGACTCACGTTAACAAATTTCACAGTCATCTATGATGTCGAACAGTGGCGTGACGGTGGCAATACGAACGCTCAACCTCTAATCTCGGAATGGGCTATTGAACCAGAAGGGTGGTTGACTGCGGGTTGGAATTTTGGTGCTTCAACTGATTCACCCGTTCATACAAGTAATGCTAGTGCTTTGAATGGGAATGAACCTGCAAATCGAGTTGCTGATGTGAGTTTTTCCTCTGGGTCGATCCTGTGGGAGCCTGGCCAAGTATTATGGATCAGATTCCGTGAGTTAAATGACCCGGGTTATGATCATGGGCTGGCAGTAGATAATTTCCGGCTTTTAGCTATTCCTGAGCCGACTGTGGTGTCGTTTGGATTGCTTGCGTTAGGTGGGCTGAAATTCTGGCGCAAACGGAAGTAAACCCCACAGACTTACGCTTAACTGGCCCTTTTTAAGCTTGGTCTTTCTTGGAGACTCCGAGAGGGGAAGGTTTGGCCCTCACCTAGGAGAGCGAGTTGAAGTGGGTTGTTTCAGACCAGGAAGTTCATTAGTTTTAGTTTTGCAAATAACGAAAACTAAACGCTGCCAAAACGAAAGGTAGGACTACCATAAATTTTTAGGGGTCCAAGCCTCACCCTCTTAGTAAGCACGATGTTATTGACGGTGTTTGGTGGTTTCTCGGTTTAGTGGAGGTCAGGGATATAGTAGCGGACCTTATACTGCTGCTCGGGCTTGGACCGGAGTGCGGAAAATCCCATCTTATGGCTTTAAAGTCGGAATTGGTAAGACCCAATGTTTTGCTGTGCAGTTAGGACATAAATTAGGTAGTGAAAGGCCTTGTGCTGATGGTAGTAGAGTAGGGTGTGGCTATAGGTATCGGCGGGGATGGTGATAACATCCATGGAAGTCTGGTGTGGTAATTGGATTGGCAGTACTTCTTTTTTAGAGACTGTGGTGTTGAGAGCAATGCTTTGAGTTCGCAAAGGCGGCATTGAATGGGTAGGGGAGTGTGTGTTTATTTTGTTAACGATGGCCCATGTACATGAGGTAAACTTAAGGGGAAATGCAACGGATGTTTTAATTGGGAGGTGTTATGGGCCACTGGAAAGCCGGTGTTTAGTAAAGCTGCATTGACGGTTTACAGCTCTAGGGCATAGTTAATGATTAGCATATGGATTTGAAGTTATTGGAAAGACGTTCAGAGTACGAATGGGTTTTGCCACCCACGGGTAAAATGCGTGTCCCAGTAGTGATTTATGCCTCTGAGAATTTGTTAGAAGCGATGGACGATAACGTGTTGGTACAGGCGCGCAATGTGGCTGCGTTGCCTGGGGTCCAACGAGCTGTTTTTGCTATGCCTGACGCGCACTGGGGATATGGATTCCCAATAGGGGGCGTTGCGGCTTTTGATCCTGAAGAGGGTGGGATTGTGTCTGGAGGAGGGGTTGGATTTGATATAGCGTGTGGTGTAAGGACGATGCTCACTGGGTTACCCGTTCAAGAGGTGTTGAAGCACCAGAAAGAATTAGCTGATGCACTTTATCGCTGGGTTCCAGCTGGTGTGGGGAGTACGGGCGATATTCATCTCTCGTTGCGCGAGTTAGATGAGATGATGATAGGGGGGGCGCAATGGGCAGTTAAACGGGGGTATGGCTCCACGGAAGACCTCGAGCGGATCGAGGAGCACGGGAAAATGGAAGGTGCTGACCCATCGTGTGTATCATCACAGGCTAAGAAACGTCAGCAGGACGAAATGGGTACCCTGGGCTCAGGCAACCATTATTTGGAGGTACAAGAGATAGTCGATATTTATGACGAAGATATTGCCCGGGTGTATGGGTTACGGAAGGGCGAAGTGGTAGTGATGATCCATTGTGGCTCCCGAGGGTTAGGACACCAGATAAATACTGACTATTTAAAGGAGATGGCTGTGGCGGCGCAAAAGTATGGGATACTGCTGCCTGAGCGTGAGTTGGCTTGTGCGCCAATCCTCAGCGACGTGGGACAACGATATTTAGGAGCGATGCGAGCAGGGATAAACTGTGCTCTGGCTAATAGACAAATAATTGGTCATTTGACACGGCAAGCGTTTGCTGAGGTTTTCCCAGGCGTGAAGCTGACTTTGTTGTACGATGTATCACATAATACATGTAAGGTAGAACGCCACCAGATTAATGGTCGATCAAAACTCCTTTATGTACATCGGAAAGGTGCGACTCGGTCATTTGGCCCATCCCGGTCAGATGAGTTACCTCCGGTATTTAAAGAAGTAGGTCAACCGGTGTTGATTGGAGGGAGCATGGGCACGTGCTCGTATATCCTTGCTGGGACCGATTCATCAGAGAAGGCATTTGCTTCAGCTGTGCATGGAGCCGGCCGGGCGATGAGTCGTAACCAAGCGGTGAAACAATGGAATGGCAGGGAGATAATAGATGAGCTTGGCAGACGGGGAGTAATTGTGCGAAGTCCTTCGCCCCGTGGAGTGGCAGAGGAGGCGCCTGGGGCGTATAAAAACGTTAGCGAGGTGGTAGAAGCGGCTGTTAACGCAGGCTTAGCAAAGAAGGTTGCTAGATGCAAACCCCTGATCTGCATCAAGGGTTAACAAACAAGACTCAGCCTGTTGATTTGGGAAACCCGGTGGTTGAGCTTAGTACTGCGGGCAGTGACCAGATAGTGGTTTATGGAGCTCGTGAACACAACCTGAAGAACGTCACTATTTCAATCCCCCGTAATAAGTTAGTTGTTGTTACTGGAGTAAGTGGATCTGGGAAAAGTACGTTGGTCTTTGACATCTTATTTGCAGAGGGGCAGCGGCGTTTCTTGGATTTGATGAATACATATGCGAGACAGTATGTAGAGCAACTGCCTAAGCCTGATGTGGATTTTGTGGATGGATTGCCTCCGACTGTGAGTATCGAACAGCGGGATCGGGCTGGAGGCGGGAAATCCACAGTAGCAACAGTGACTGAGGTTTATCACTTTATCCGTTTACTGTTTGCGCGATTAGGGGTGATTTATTGCCCGCGCTGTGAGGTGCCAGTGGAACCACAAACACCTACGGAGGCTCGAGCACAGGTCCTCGCTAAGTTGCATGAAAATGAAAAACTTGTGTTGTTGGCCCCAATCGTCCGTGGCAGAAAAGGATTCCATTCAGCTGTGGCTTCTTATGCAAAGAGTCACGGTTATTTCTATGTCCGGGCCGACGGACGGCTTTATCCTTCAGATGAACCTTTACGGCTTGAGCGACACCGTACACACAATGTTGAAATAGTTACAGGGACATTGGTGTTGAATGATCGGAAGAAGGTTCAGATCGTTGATTCTCCGCATTTAAAAGGCGGCTTAGAAGAATTGGTCAGGCAAACGCTTGCATTGGGCAAGGGAACGATGTTTGTAATGGATCCTAGCGGGGAGATAAGTGTGCTTTCCACGGAACGTGTTTGCTCTATTTGTCAGGAGGCTTTTGATCAACTCGATCCGCGACATTTCAGTTATAATTCGCCTGCGGGTTGGTGTCCAAAGTGCCGTGGTTTTGGAGAGATATTTTGGGTGCCTGAAGGAGTCGATCGCGGCGCTCGAGAAGAAGAGATCGAGGAGACGTGGTATGAATGGATGGAAGGTGAACGCCAGGTGTGTCCTGAATGTAACGGCACGAGGTTAAATCCATTAGCTAGGTCAGTACGTTTACCTGTTATTTTACCAGAAAGCCTACTTCGCCAATTGTTGGATCGCCAATTGGTCACTTACCATCAAGGCAGCCCTGCAGTGACAATTAGCATGATCTCAGCAATGGATATTGCCACTGCATTAGAGTTTTTTACAGCAGTAAAGTTTTCAGGTCGTGCTGCAATAATTGCAAAAGATGTGATCCCAGAAATACGATCGCGACTAGAATTTTTAGTCGAGGTGGGGCTTGATTATTTGCAGCTTGGGCGTGGAGTGCCTACGTTGTCTGGTGGAGAATTGCAGAGGATACGTTTAGCGGCTCAACTAGGGTCAAATCTGTCTGGGGTATTGTACATTTTGGACGAACCCACTATCGGCTTGCACCCGCGAGATAATCAAAAATTACTGAACGCGTTGAAGTCGTTAAAAAGGCGGGGCAACTCGGTAGTGGTCGTGGAACATGACCCTGCCACGATTAAAGCGGCTGACTTTATAATCGAGTTGGGCCCAGGAGCCGGCGTGCACGGGGGGCAATTAGTCAAGGCATGCACGTTGAAAGAATTGTTGCAGTCTAACGATTCAGTTACTGCACAATGCTTACGCAAAAAGGTTTGCTATCCAACACGTGGTTCGCGTAGGCCGGTTCATTTAACCGACAAAACCGCTTCAGAGACACCGGATTGGTTGATCTTACACAACGCCAACAAACATAATCTTAAAAATCTAACAGTAAGATTCCCATTAGGTCGATTTATTGTTGTGACTGGAGTGAGCGGGTCTGGGAAGAGCACGCTTTTACGGGAATGTTTAATTCCTACTGTGAGGGCTACATTGAAAGGGGAGGCAAAGAAATGGAGGCAGGAAACTGGAATGTGGGTAAGCGGGTGCGAAAATATTCGAGCTGTACATGAAGTTGATCAATCGCCTATTGGTCGGACCCCGCGCTCAATCCCAGCCACGTATGTAGGTTTTTTTGATGAAATACGGCGATTGTTTGCAAGTCTGCCTGAATCGAGGATGCATGGTTATGGTCCGGGTAGGTTCTCCTTTAACAGCTCGGTGGGACGATGTCCCGTGTGTTTGGGGGCTGGCATGGTAAAGATTGAGATGAGTTTTATGCCGCCAGCCTTTGTGGTATGCAGTACTTGTGGCGGCAAACGTTTCAAATTGGAGACGTTACAGGTTAAGTATCGTGGCAAGAGCATTGCAGATGTACTTGAAATGTCTGTAGAAGAGGCTTTGGAGTTTTTCCAACATGTGCCAGCTATTCATTTGCCCCTGAAAGTATTGTTCGATACCGGCCTGGGGTATTTGAAGTTAGGACAACCAAGCCCTACCCTTAGTGGCGGTGAAGCCCAACGTATTAAGTTGGTTGCTTATCTGGTTTCGGGACTAAAGGAATCACAAGATATACATAGGCAACGTAAACGAAACTTGTTTCTGCTGGAGGAACCCACCACCGGATTGCATATGGCTGATGTTCAAAAGCTTGTAGAGGTGATCCAGCAATTGGTTGATTTTGGTCACACGGTGATCGTAATCGAGCATAATCTCGAGTTAATAGCTGAAGCGGATTGGGTTATTGATCTAGGGCCAGAAGGGGGTAAGAAGGGTGGTGAGATAGTTGCTCAGGGTACCCCTGAACAAGTAGCTCAGAATAAAAATTCCTTCACTGGCTGGTTCTTGCGTACTATTTTGAAAAAGTGAATGAATTCGAGTCATACCATGAAGTTTTGGCCGGTAGAGTCGTTGTTCGAGCTAGGCCATGCCAACGGCACGAGCGGATTTGTGCGAAGTTGCACGAAGTAGTCAAACAGGCATTAGAGGGGAATGATGCATACGTCCAACTAGAGACTAGGTCAGAGATAAAACTCGCTGACGACACAATTTTGCGGCCTGACCTTTCGGTGATCTTTCGAGAAAATGGCAAGCTATTTCTCGCTGCCGAAGTGATTGATTCGCAGGACCACAAAATTGATACCGTTTACAAAAAGGACATTTATGAGTTATATCGGGTTCCAAAGTTGTGGATGCTTGACCCGCGCTACGATAACTTAGAAGTGTATGAGAGCGCAGAGTACGGGCTTTTATTGCGTCAAATGCTTGCCGGACGTGCAGTTTTGAAAGATCCGGCCTTCCCTAATATGGAGGTTCTCGTGGAAAATCTTTTCGGTTGAGTTTTCACCTATTGGATCTGTTTATTTGGTTCTGGAGTTCAGGTTGTAGCAAGTGTTTTTGTTTTTTCGTAGTTACGACGGCCTGTCACCGTCTGATAAAATTCCTCCTGATCATGTCACACAAAGCTTTTTGAGCTGGTGAGCAGTGAGTGGAAGGTTGGTCACATGAGAATTACCTTGGGTTGGGAATAACAAAGTAAAGTCGTGATTTAGTGGCCGATTCTCATTTAAGAGAAAGTTCGACCGTATATGTTTTGCGGGAACGGGAGGGCGTAATGTGGTGAAAAAGCTTGTTGTAAAGATTAGCCTCCCTGAGATGCTTCAATTCTGTAAAAGTTTATACCTGAGTTCTCCAATAGCGCCCGGGGCCGATATTGCAATGATTATTGTTTTGGAAGTGACTTAGCTGTTGTTTTTCGCGGATTAAACCTGCGGGTAAAATTGTAGTTGCGGAAATTGGGTTGGGTCATTATATTCTGGCTTCCGTTTCGCAAATAAATTAGCTCTTGGTGGTCACGGCCATACCGTGACTGAATGAGTATGAAAGCAAGGTTATTTCAAAAGTACGTTAATGAAGTTGTGCCGGCCCTGATGGAGAAGCATGGGTACAAAAACGTCTATCAGGTGCCTAAGATAGAGAAGATTATTGTCCACATGCGAATAAACGCCCAGTTGGACAAAACCGCTTTGGAAGAAGCGATGCGGGATTTGGCTTTAATCACTGGGCGCAAACCGGCTATTCGAAAGGCAAAGAAGAACGTTTCGAACTTTAAACTTCGCAAGGGTCAACCGATTGCGTGTATGGTGACACTGCGACGAGATGCAATGTACGAATTTCTTGATAGACTAATTGTGGCGGCTTTGCCTCGCATACGTGATTTTCGTGGGTTGTCGCCACGAAGCTTTGATGGTCGTGGCAACTATTCTTTTGGAATAGCGGATCAGACTATTTTCCCTGAGATAGATCTTGATAAGATCAGTCGGACTCAAGGAATGGATATTACAATAGTGACAACCGCTAAGAGTGATCAGGAGGCGCGGGACTTGTTGTTATTGCTTGGGTTCCCGCTAGCAATGAAGTAGCTTATTTTGACACCATGGCAAAGAAGAGTTGGATAGAAAGAAATAAACGGAAAGCTCGGACGGTGCAGAAATACGCCGCCCTACGGGCGGAGCTTAAAGCCAAGGGGGATTATTTAGCCCTTGCCAAGCTACCACGGGATGCGAGTCCTGTGCGGGTGGTGAACCGGTGTGCTATTACTGGCCGCCGTCGTGGGTATTTACGGAAATTTGGCATCTCGCGTCTAACTTTCCGAGAGATGGCACTTAATGGGTTGCTCCCCGGTGTTACAAAGGCAAGCTGGTAACTCATGAAGGAAGTGTGTATGGACCCGATTTCTGACATGTTAGCACGGATTCGGAATGCTGCTATGGCACAATTGCCTGAAGTTGAAATGCCGCATTCGAAAATGAAAGAAGCCATCGCACGTATCTTATTAAAAGAAGGTTACATCTCAGACGTAAGCGTTACCGGGGGTAAAATTAAGACTTTGAAGATCCGCTTGAAGTATCAGGGCAAACGATCTGTGATTGAGGATCTTAAACGAGTGAGTAAGCCCGGATGTAGGATTTATGTGGGTTTTGATGAAATCCCAAGGGTACGGGGTGGATTAGGAATTGCAATTTTATCCACACCTAAAGGGATAATGACGGGAGCTGAGGCACGAAGGAAACGGGTCGGTGGCGAATTACTTTGCTTGGTTTGGTAGGAGGAGTGAGCCATGTCGCGTATCGGGAAGATTCCAATTTTGATTCCGCCTGGTGTTAAGGTCGATGTGTCGGATCGACGCGTCACAATCCAAGGCCCGAAGGGTACTTTGTCATGGGAGGTGCCAGAGTGTACACGTGTCACTGTCAGTGACGGGAAGATTATAGTTACACGTATAGGTGATGATAGGCGGGAGAAAGCAATGCACGGATTAACCCGGGCTCTGTTGAATAATATGGTAATTGGCGTGACCCAGGGATACTCGAAACGCTTAGAGATTCAGGGGGTTGGGTTCAAGGCAAGCGTACAAGGCAATACACTTGTGCTGAATCTCGGTTATTCGCATCCTGTGGTTTATACCATACCTCCTGATATAAAAATCACCGTTGAGGAAAGTACAAAGATCTTAGTTGAAGGAATTGACAAGCAGAAAGTTGGGCAGGTTGCTGCTGAGATAAGGGCCTTTTATCCTCCTGAACCTTACAAGGGGAAGGGTATCAGGTACGTGGGTGAGCTTATTCGGCGTAAGGAGGGTAAAACGGCTCAATAATAACTGTGAATTTTCATTACGGTTGGTAACCGTAGTGTTGTTGACGATCCATGAAAGTAGAAAAGAAACGCGAACTAGAGCAAAAGCGGCATTGGCGAGTCCGAAAGAAAATATTTGGGACACCCGAACGTCCGCGAATGAGTGTTTGTTTTACTAACAAGCACATTTACGTGCAGTTTATAGATGATGTGCATGGTGTGACATTGGCATCTGTATCCACGCTAAGTAAATCGATTCCAGATAGAGACAAACTTAAGTTGGGTGCAAATGTTGAAACAGCGAAACTTATAGGACGGCTAGCGGCTGAGGCTGCGTTGGCTTGTGGGGTAACTCAGGTTGTATTTGACCGAGGCCACCATAAGTATCACTGGAATGAGAAGAATGGCCAAATTTATTTGGGAAAGGTAGCAGCTTTAGCTGAAGCTGCCCGTCAGGCTGGTTTGAAGTTTTAATAAATTTTTTAAAGCCGTGGCTAACATAGGAAAAATAGATGTTGCAACAGCTCGGGCGGCACGCGCGATGCGTGCTCGTCGCACGGGGGCTGAACCAGAGCCTGAAATTGTTGAACTAACGCAGGATCAAGGGTCGGTCTCCGACAAGGTTGTATTCATAAACCGCACTGCTAAGGTGGTAGCAGGAGGGCGACGGTTCCATTTCACTGCACTAGTGGTAAGTGGTGATAGGCAGGGTCGAGTGGGTGTCGGGATAGGGAAAGCAGGGGAAGTGTCAGACGCAATAAAAAAGGCAACTGAACGAGCGCGCAAAAATATGGTGCCTGTATGCCTTCTAGATAATACGATCCCACATGAAATCACCGTTCGATTTGATGGAGCAGTTGTGTTATTAAAGCCGGCTTCTCCTGGTACTGGAATCATTGCTGGAAAGAATGTGCGGGCAGTGTTGGAAGCTGCGGGTATAAAAGATGTGCTTTCAAAGAGCTTGGGGTCAAATAACCCAATAAATGTAGTCCAAGCGACTTGGTTGGCATTACAGCGTTTACGTTCACCTGAGGAATTAGCCAAAGTTCGTGGGGTAACCCTGCGGGTAGTTGGTGGCCGTGTATTTACACCTGAAGGTCCCCAACAAGCAGGTATGCCTCAACAAGAGAAGCAAGCATTTAATTCCCAACCTAAAGAGCAATAAGGTTTATGCGCTTACACGATTTAAAACCTAGGCCTGGTGCAAGACATCGTCGGAAACGATTGGGATGTGGGGAGTCAAGTGGGCATGGGAAAACCTGTACTCGAGGAGGAAAGGGTCAAACAGCTCGAACCGGCGGATCAATACGAATTGGATTTGAAGGTGGGCAGATGCCGTTGATCCGGCGAATGCCTAAGCGCGGCTTTAATAATGCCCAGTTTAAAACGGTTTTTATTCCCGTCAATGTTGAAAGGTTGAACATATTTGAAGATGGGACACGAGTAGATGTAGACCTTTTGCGAAAAACAGGTTTAGCAAACGGGCCAGGAGACGGGATTAAAATTTTAGGCAAAGGCAAATTGATGAAACGTTTGATTGTGTGTGCACACGCCTTCAGCCCAAGTGCAAGACAACAAATCGAATCTTTGGGCGGCAAATGTGAGGTGATACCCCTCGGTAAAGATTAGTAGTAGCCAATGTTGGCGCCCAAATGTTAAAAAATATCCTAGAGACATTCAGAAATTGCTTCCGAATCCCTGAGCTACGGGATCGGATCTTGTTTACCCTCGGCCTATTAGCAGTTTGCCGGATTGCAGCTGTCATCCCCACCCCGGGGATCGATAATGAAGCCTTGCGTGCGTATTTTGCTCAACGTGCTCAACAGGGGGGGATGATGGCTTTGATTAGTATGTTTACGGGGGGAGCGTTCGAGCATTGTGCTATTGGAGCGTTAGGGATAATGCCTTATATCTCAGCGACCATCGTCCTACAACTATTTACGGCAATTTGGCCTTCCTTGGCTAAATTGGCGCGCGAAGAAACGGGTAGAATTAAGTTTATCCAATATGCAAGGTACCTCACAGTAGCACTATGTTTGGGACAAGGCTGGTTCCTCGCGATGACATGGGAACATCCGGAATCCTTATTTAGCGGTTTCACGGGCAAACTAGTGATCGCAGAGAATTTGTTTTGGTTCAGGATCCAGACCGCGATTGTCCAAACTGCGGGTACTATGTTGCTAGTGTGGTTAGGCGAGCAAATTACAGAAAGAGGCATTGGGAATGGTGTTTCTCTGGTTATTACAATTGGTATCTTGGCACGTCTCCCTGCCGCGATACGCGGGTTTATTGACATGTTTATTACCCCTGGGGAAGAAGCCCAATTTAACCTCGGTCATTTATTGGTATTGATTGCGCTATTTGTGGGAGTGGTAGCAGGGGTAGTAGTTTTGACCCAAGGCCAAAGAAAAATCCCAATTCAGTATGCCCAAAGGGCCATTGGGCGGCGCGTGTTTGCAGGCGGGACATCTTATTTGCCGCTTCGGCTGAATTATTCAGGCGTGATGCCGATCATCTTTGCTCAAGCAATTTTAATGTTTCCCGGCCAGATTTTTAATGGCTTATACTTGCGTACAAAAATCGATCTCTTCAGGGATATAGCGCAGTTATTCCACGAGCATGGGTTTTGGTATTTAGTAATTTATTCGGTTGCCATCCTTTTCTTTTCATATTTTTGGGTGGCTACCCAATTTAACGAATTGCAAATTGCGGAAGACTTAAAGAAAAACGGTGCTTACATTCCGGGTGTAAGACCCGGCCAAGCTACCAGTGAGTACCTACACAATGCAATGCATCGTATCACTTTTGCTGGTTCACTATTCTTAATTGTGATTGCAATAATGCCTTTAGTATTAAGCAGGTGGATGGGCGTGCCTCCGACTGTGGCAAGCTTCTTTGGCGGGACTAGTTTACTAATAACGGTAGGAGTGCTTTTGGATACAATGCGGCAAGTAGAAACTCATTTAATGATGCGCCACTATGACGGATTCCTGAAGAAGGGCAGGCTCCGGGGACGATTTTAATTATCTGCAGTTGGTTTTCACAGGTGTTGGTGGGCTCATGATTATAATTAAAACCGAGCGAGACCTCGCATTGATGAGAGTTGCCTGTCAAAAAGCTAGCGTGATTTTAAAGGAAGTGGCCGAGTTTTTACAACCTGGGATTACTACGCGGGAAGTTGATGAATTTGCATCGGATAGGATAAAAGCGCATGGGGTCAAAAGCGCTTTTTGGGGATACAAAGGTTATCCATGCCACATTTGTATCTCTGTAAATGAGGAAGTTGTGCATGGAATTGCAGGTGATCGCAAATTGAGATTTGGGGATATAGTGAGTTTGGATGTTGGTGTTTGGTATAAAGGGTTTGCGGGTGATACAGCTTGCACAGTTGCAGTCGGAGGGTGCAACCCGGTGGCGCAACGATTAATCGATGTGACCCAGGAAGCTCTTTACCAAGGGATATCCCAAGCTATACCGGGGAATAGAGTGGTGGATATATCCCGAGCCATACAAAAGTATGTTGAATCACAAGGTTTTTCGGTTGTTCGGGAATTTGTGGGGCACGGAATAGGCAAGTCTCTTCACGAAGAACCACAAATACCAAATTTCGACGATGGGCGGAAAAGCTCGCCCCGATTACGTCCAGGTATGACATTGGCGATCGAACCTATGGTGACAGCTGGAAGGCCGGAGGTGAAAATTTTAAATGATGGCTGGACAGTTGTCACAAAAGATGGTTCATTATCTGCCCATTTTGAGCACACAATATTGGTGACTGAAACCGGACCAGAAATTTTGACATGTCACCCGCAAGCAAAATAATGCTTGAGGGGACCGTAGTCGAAACTTTACCTAACGGAACATGTTTGGTAGAGTTAAGCAATGGTCACCGCTTAATAGGTTGGTGGCCAAAGCGTGTAGTGAGGGTAGATTTGAAGCCTGGTGATAGGGTGCAGGTGGAAGTAAAATTCTTCGACCTGTCCCATGGAAAATTGATAAGAAAGGTCGAGTGATATATGAAAGTGCGACCGTCAGTGAAACGTTTGTGTGAGCATTGCAAAGTGGTGCGCCGAAAAGGCGTCATAAGGGTTATTTGTACTAACCCTAGGCATAAACAACGGCAGGGTTAGAAGGAGGATTGTGCTATGCCTCGAATAATAGGCGTTGAAATTCCTGGCGATAAACGCATTGAAATTGCGTTACGTTACATTTACGGGATTGGCCCTAGTAATTCGAAGGAAATTCTGGCAAGAGCAGGGGTCGACCCTAACATTCGAGCTAAGGATCTCACGGAACAGCAAATTTCCGCTATAGTCCACGCTATCCAAGAAGGCGGGTATGTCATCGAAGGCGATCTGCGACGTGAGATTGCAATGAATATCCGTCGGTTACAACAGATTAAATGTTACCGTGGGATACGCCATGCCCGCGGTTTGCCTGTACGTGGGCAGCGTACCCGAACAAATGCTCGTACGCGACGCGGTCCGCGAAAGACGGTTGGTGTGGTGCGTAACCCACACGCTAAACGAGGAATCCACTAATTTTTCCATTAGTTTTTGCATATGAGTAGCGAACCCAAGAAGAAGGCAAAAGACACTACTCAAGCTCCCGCTGGTCAGCAAGCTGCAGAAGCTGGGAAAGCTGTCGTAGGTAAAACCCCAAAGAAAGACAAGGCCACAGAAACCGGCGTTTCAGAAAAAGCACAAGAAAGTATTGTTGCTGGTACAGCACCGACGGCCAGCGAATTGCTAGGCGAGGAGGTCGCGCCCAAGAAAATAATTAAGGCAAAGGGAGCAAAGAACATAGCTACAGGCATTGCCTACATATTGGCAACGTTCAATAATACCATCGTTACCGTGACTGATATGCAGGGCAATGTGATAGCATGGTCAAGCGCAGGACGCGTGGGATTCAGCGGGTCTAAGAAAAGCACTGCATATGCAGCACAATTAGTTGCACAGGATGCTGCGAGGCAGGCAATGGCTCATGGAATGAAAGAGGTGGAGGTGCGAGTTAAAGGGCCAGGGACTGGACGCGAAGCTGCTATTAGGGCTTTGGCTGCAGCTGGGTTAGAAATCATTGCAATCAAAGACGTTACACCTGTGCCACATGATGGGTGTCGTCCAAGAAAGAAACGGCGTGTTTAATGGGTTTCTATAAACAATAAACCTGTTTTTTCGTTCAGAGACGTATGGCAAGATATACTGGACCAAGAGTAAAGATTTGTAGGCGATTAGGGATTCCCCTTTTTGGGCCTTCGAAATATTTAGAGCGACGACCATATCGCCCAGGTGTCCATGGGCCAAAGGGGAGGCCTAAGCTCACCGATTATGCTTTGGCCTTGATGGAAAAACAAAAGTTCCGGTTTTACTATGGGCTAACGGAGCGGCAGTTCAAAAACGTTTATAAACGCGCGTTAAAGAAGAGGGGTGTAACAGGCGAACAAATGCTCCAAATATTGGAATCACGGTTGGACAACATTGTTTACCGGTTGGGGTTTGCACCCACGCGTGCTGCAGCTCGGCAGCTGGTGAGCCACGGCCATATTAAAGTCAATGGGCGTAAGGTTAACATACCATCTTATGAGGTAAAAGTAGGTGACATAATCGAGGTTAAAGAGTCAACTTCTTCACGTCAGCTTGTATTGCGTAATTTAGAGGCCGCGGTTACCCGACCAGTACCCGCATGGCTATTTGTAGATAAAGACTTGCTAAGGGGTGTGGTGGTGCGGCGACCGACGATGGAAGAGATCCAGCCAATTGGAAATATTCAGACAGTGGTTGAATTTTATTCTAAGTAATTTGAGACCAAGAGAACCCGTTTGAGTAAGGAGACACGAGTATGCCAGTACGATTAGGACGATTTGAAATGCCAAAACGGCTTGTAAAGGATGAGTCCACGGCCACAGACACGTACGCACGGTTTGTGGCTGAGCCGTTTGAGCCAGGTTATGGTCACACGCTAGGAAATTCCCTCCGGCGTGTGCTTTTATCCTCCCTTGAGGGTGCGGCAATTACATCAGTGAAAATCGAGGGAGTTATGCATGAATTCAGCACGATTGATGGAGTGGTGGAGGACGTTACGGACATCGTGCTGAACTTGAAGAAAATTAAGTTTAAAATGCATGTGCGAGAGCCGCAGCATCTGCGGTTATCGGTAAATAAGGAAGGACCAGTGACAGCAGCGGACATTGAATTGAATCAAAATGTCGAATTGGTTAATCCAGATCAAATTATTTGCACGATTGACCGGAAGCGGAGGCTGGAGATGGAATTTGAGGTACAAGTAGGGCGTGGCTTTTTGCCTGCAGAGGAAAACAAAAAACCGGGTCAACCAATTGGTGTGATACCAATCGATTCCATTTTCTCGCCGGTAACCAGGGTCAAGTATGCTGTCGAGGCAGCTCGTGTAGGCCAACGCACCGACTACGATAGACTTATTTTAGAAATTTGGACAGATGGTCGTATAACTCCCGACGACGCGCTTGTCCAAGCCTCCGCCATTCTCCAGCGTCATTTGGACGTATTCGTAAATTACTCGAAAGAGCCGGTAACCTTTGAAGAAGCTGTCCAAAAGGAGGATGAGGAACGACTCAAGCTTAAGAAGGTCTTTAACATGAGTGTTAATGAAATAGAACTCAGCGTACGAGCAGCCAACTGCCTTAATAATGCGAATATCACAACAGTGGGGCAGTTGTGCATGAAGACCGAGCAGGAAATGTTGAGGTACCGGAACTTCGGTAAGAAATCTCTTAATGAAATTAAGGAGAAGTTGGCTGCTTTGGGCAAACAATATGGGGTGGAATTGAAACTCGGAATGAAAATCGATCCATCGTTGTTGGAAACACCTGTGGAAACCACTTCAAAGTCCTGATTTAGATCTTAGGAGGATTTTATTTATGCGGCACGGGAAGCGTACTTATAAGCTTGGTCGCAAGAGCGAACACCGGGAAGCAATGTTGGCTAACCTGGTAAGTAGCCTGATAAAGCATGGCCGCGTTGTAACTACTATCGCGAAAGCCAAAGCAGCTCGGCCATTGGCTGAGAAAATGGTAACGTTGGCGAAAGAGGGAACATTACACGCTCGACGCTTAGTTGCGGCACGACTGCATTTTCATAAGCCGTCTCGTCCAATGCGCAAGGAGGAGAAGAAAAAATGGAGGCAAAACGAGGATGTTTTGCGGATACTTTTCGAGGAAATTGCGCCCCGGTTTAAGGACCGGAACGGTGGGTATACACGCATTATTCGTCTAGCACACCGTCGCCGTGGTGATGCGGGTGAGCAGGCCATTTTTGAATGGGTTGAGGCGACGACAGCTCCTCAGGCAACTCAAAGTCAGCCAGAAGAAATCAAGAAATCTTAACCTCTTAGATATGGTTAAATGGAAGACTTGGATCGAATCCAGGGTTCGATCCAGGTGTTTCTTATAAACGCTCCCATTGCATGCGTGATTGAGTTCAATTGTTCGGCAGTGGGAAACAATGTTATGGACAAACCGCTGCATTCGAGCAAGTCGTAGTATGTGCGAGGGCATGCCATTCACCTTCTAGATAAACCCAGCTCCTCTCGGGATTAATTCCTCTGGCACCCTATGTTATTCCGAATGTTATGAGGTGCGGATGGCTGTGGATTTGTAAAATCTTTGGGTGATTCAACGCTCTATACCGTGGGTTCCTTCATTATTGAGGTTTTACACGCTTCTCCTAACCATTTGGCGTAAAGGGGAGATGCGTATATTAGGGGTACTGCGATAAATTCCGGAACCTCGTAAGGGTGGATTTTCAAAACGGCATCTTGCATTTTTCGAAGAAGTGACTGGCGAGTTTTGACGACAAGCAGTAACTCAGAGCTGGTTTCGATTTTACCTTTCCACTGATAGATTGAACGCACTCGTGAAATTATATTAACACATGCAGCAAGCTTGTCTTGAATTAGCTTGCGCGCGATATTATTGGCGGTTTTGGCGTCTGGCGTTGTAATGTAGACGATTACGAATTCATGCCTGGGCATAGCTCGTTATATTTCGGGTAGTTTTGATTTGGACTTTTTATTGATTACTCGGACATTTTCGCCTTCTGCAAGAACAAGAGAATAAGGTGGCACGCTATGAGTCAAAAACACATTCGCGCCTATTGTGCTATACGCGCCCACGACTGTGTCACCTCCTACGATGGTGGCTCCTGCGTAAATTGTGACATGATCTTCGATTGTTGGGTGGCGTTTCGTGCCACAGAGGGCCCGCCCAGCGGATAAGGATCGTGCTACTAAACCTACACCCTGGTACATTTTGACGTGGTTACCGATTACTGCGGTCTCCCCTACTACGGTACCTGTGCAATGGTCAACAAAGAAGTATTCTCCAATCTTGGCTCCTGGATGCAAATCCATCCCAGTGCGGCTATGTGCCCATTCGGTCATGATGCGTGGAATCAGTGGAATATGTGCTTTATATAAGATGTGGGCAAGCCGTTGGACTGAGATGCATTCTATGAATGGGTATGCCAAAATAATTTCGTCCCGGCTAAGCGCAGCAGGATCACCGTTGTAAGCTGCTTCAATGTCAGTGGTTAAAACTTCCCTCACTGCGGGGATGCTTCCTAGAAACTCGTTTAACACCTTCCGGGCATATGAAGGGATGTCTTTGGGGTCCAATCCTTCTGGCGTTGTAAACTCGAGACTCTTTATAAGCTCGGGCTCCAGTTCGAAGGCTATGGATGAGATCAGGGAAGTTACATAGGAGTCAAGCTGCAAGCTAGGAATCGGTTCATCATCAAAGTAGCCGGGGAAAAGCACCCTAAGCAATCGTTCTGTGATCCTTATGATTGAGCGTTTGGACGGAAGATTGTTACCATCCAAGCGATTGATTCCACCTAAGCGTTTGTACGAGTCCAAGAGTCGTTCGATTGTGTCGTCCCGAATCGGATCCATGGCTAACAACTATTTATTAACTCATCACCTCTTGCAAGCCTCTCTTTTGGGAGCGCGGTCTCTTTAATGGAGAACCTGAGGTATTTTCACAATCCAGGGTGGGTTTTACTCGACTTGGCAGAAAACTGTTTGAGAGCTCTTAGGAGTTGGCATAAAGAGAGTTACGACCGATATGGTGATTATGGGCAACTGGGGCTGAGCAGTGGCGGTGTTCGGTAATCTACTGTTACGGGCGGGTATTTTGGATTGTTGGAGGTGATGAAGCTAATTTAGCTTGAATAAATGGTGGGTAACTAATAAGTTTTGACATCACTGTAATGGGTCGGTAGCTCAGCACGGTAGAGCAGCGGCCTTTTAAGCCGTTGGTCCGGGGTTCGAGTCCCCGCCGACCCACGTTTGTGGATGCGAAGGCTATAGTGTTATGTTTAGCCTACCCATAAGAAATCCATTCTCTGTAATTCGTTTCCGAGTATCTAACTTTAAGCCATGGATTCTTGGGGTTCGAGAAGTCTTGTGGACCCTATACTTTATGCTCCTTATGTGTGGTGGGCTAATGGCCGACTCACTGGTGTGGGATAAAACCAATAGCCTTGTTAGTTGTGATTTACGGGGTCAGAGGATTGATGTGTTGCTTACCAACATAGCAATGGCGACTGGATGGGAAGTATTGGTGGAGCCTGGGACTGAGCTTGAGATCTCGGTTAAGTTTGATCGCTTACCTGTGTTCGAAGCACTAGAAAGGCTATTGCGTGGGGTTAATTACGCGTTAGTTGGTGGGACCAATGGTGTTACGCGTTTGTATGTGTTTAAGACAAGCATGGCACATGCAACCCAACCAATCATTTCAACTACCAATGCCGGGGTGGAACGCTCTGGGTTACGAACGGAAACGAACCGAGTGCCGAACGAGTTAGTGGTGCGGGTTCGTCCAGGTGTTTCTATTGATGAGATTGCGGTTAAGTTTGGTGCTCAGGTGATTGGTCGGCTGGATAAATATCGCGTTTATCGCTTCCGTTTTAACTCGGTGCAAGATTTAGAGCGGTTGCAAGAGATGTTGGGGACAATTGATGGTGTTCAATCGGTAGACTACAACTACCAAATTCCAATGCCTGAGACTCCATTGCCAGTCCAGGCTGGTATGGTTTCTCCTGTTTTACTGAAACATCGTTCGGATAGTAGTTCGTTGGTGATTGGATTAGTTGATACCTCTGTTCAAGTGCCGAGTGAGCTGCAAAACCTTTTCTTACCCAGTGTGGATATTTTACCCGCTCGGACAGAAGCGGAAACTCCAACTCATGGAACGGCGATGGCTTTGACTCTATTACGCGCTTTAGGAATTGTTACAGGAGGTGAGGCCTCGGTTAAGATTTTGCCAGTAAACGTATTTGGAGAATCCCAAATGAGTACCACTTTTGATGTCGCAGCAGGTATAGCTGCGGCCGTGAATGACGGGGCACAAATAATCAATTTGAGCTTGGGTACGCCCATTGACTCACCTGTGTTGAAGGGTGTTGTGGAGGAAGTCACGAGGCAGGGAGTGGTTATAGTTGCGGCCGCTGGTAATGAACCAACTACTGTGCCTGTTTACCCTGCGGCATATTCGTCTGTAGTAGCAGTTACGGCGTTAGATCCTGCCACAGGTACAGTCGCTCCATATGCGAATCGCGGTGATTTTGTTGACATGGCTGCGCCTGGTATATCGGCAGTACCATACGGTGGGAAAGTATATGTGGTTGTTGGTACATCGCCCGCCGCAGCGTATGTTACTGGTTTGCTGGCTGGTTTGGCTAATAAAAGTGGGCAATCACCTTCTGAGGTAAAGGAACAAGTTGTTAAAACAGCTACGGCTATTTTAGGTAAGTGAGTCGAAAATCTTTTGGGTGTTGCTTTTCGCGCTAACGCCGGCGAGTGTCTAGTCGCCAAAGTCCCACTTTTCTGGCCAAAGCAATTGCGAGATGAAACTCAGCAGGCGTTATTGGCCGGTTGATTTGATGGAAACGTGGGTCACGTTTGACGAGATATACCGGTCGGTATTGGTCCATAATGTTTACGTAAGTATCGGTCGAGACCGCTGTTGCAATCCAGTGAAGGATTTGCTCTGTGTCATGGAGCAGGCCCGGCATTACCAGGTGTCGGACGAGAACACCTCTGAGTGCCAGTCCGTTTTCATCTACCATTAACGGCCCGACTTGGCGGTGCATTTCTAGCAATGCTTCTCGGGCGCGGGCGCTATAGTCGCGAGCATTAATGTAAAGTTCACAGAGTGTTTCGTCCCAGAATTTAAAGTCTGGCATGTAAATGTCGATAACACCGTCTAGCAAACGGAGAGTGCTGATATTTTCATAGCCGCCGCAGTTGTACACGAGGGGGAGACGAAGCCCTTTATCAATAGCTATAAGCAATGCCTCTAAAATTTGAGGTACTACGTGGGTAGGGGTTACGAAGTTGATGTTATGACAACCCATTTCTTGGAGAGTGAGCATTAGTTTAGCAAGTTGTTGGGGATCAACAGGTTTGCCCTCACCGAAGTGGCTTAATTCGTAGTTTTGGCAGAAAACGCATTTAAGGTTGCAGTGTGAGAAGAATATTGTTCCAGACCCGCGCCACCCTCGGAGGCAATCTTCTTCACCTAGGTGTGGAAAAGCCGAGGATACTAATGCAAATGTGCCTACTTTACAAAATCCGGTTGTGAGGGACCTGTTTACTCTGCAGTTTCTAGGGCAAATGTTGCATTTTGTTAGGATGGACTTGGCTAGTTCGGCGCGTTTTTGGAGCTCGCCGCTTGTGAAGAGTTGGAGGTATGCAGGGGTCCATTTATCACGTGGGATGAGAAATTTTCCATTTCCTGTGAGTTCAACCGGAATGTTCCTTCGAACCATACGTGTATAAAAGCAAAAGGAATTTATACCGAGCCCTGGGTACAGTCCAAGTCATCAGTTAAAATCACAAGGCGATGGGAGAAGGAGGTATGTCGGAAAAACCAAAGTACCTTTCCGGAAAGTTATTAACACCAGTTGGAGAGGTTTGGGTGGGTAACCATTTTGGTATCTTCCAAAACGTAAGCCGATCTTTACATGTGGAGTGGGGGAATATACCTTGCAGCTGATGGGAATTGCTGGGTCATTACGCAACTTGTTAGTTGTTTTAATTGTTGTGTGCGGATTCGTCAGGGTGATGTGTGCAACGGACCTGAAGAGATTCGATGAGGTTTACCAGGTAATGCGCACCAACTTGGTTTGGATTTCGGAGGATGTTTTAGAGGAGGCTGCGGTAAAAGGCTTATTGACTGGATTGAGCAAGTATGTGAGAGAAGTGCCCAAGGAAGCGCCGAAAGAGAACAATGAGCAGCTACAGCCCCAGATTTACAAGGGTGGCATTTGTCGGATTTGGCTCCGAAGGATTGGACCGGAAACGCACAACATGATGTTGTATGCTTTTACTAACGCGAGTTCTGTTACAAATATTATTGGTTTAGTGGTTGATCTCCGTTTTTGCGAAGGTGATTTGTATGAACCGCTTGGTGATATAGTTGGGCTGTTCGATGGCCGCCCGCGCCCCCTCTTAGAGGTGTGTGGGGTGGTAATAAGTAATAGGCCAAGTCCGTTCCGGATTTCCGTTCCTACGATAATATTAGTGAATGGGGTTACTCGAGGCACCCCAGAGGCATTAGCGTTAATCGCTAAGAAATTGGGATGGGGGATTGTGATTGGTTCTAAAACGGCAGGCGAGATGTTTGAGTGGAAAGAATACCGGTTATCAGATGGGCGGTTGATTAGGGTTGCAGTAGGAGTGGTCCGCGTGTTGGGCGAGGAAGTGTCCCAAGGGATAACCCCTGACCTTGAAGTACGGGTCGATCCGGAAAAGGAGGAGGATTTGGCACAAAACCCTATTGAAACTTTGGGTACGAACAGCACAATTGCACGTTTGGAAGAAAAACCAGCGGATCCGACTGTCCGCCGAATAAACGAAGCTGAGTTGGAACGTTTGCATCGTTCGGGTGTGACATCAGGTTCGCCTCCTAATAGTAAATCTTCCACTGATACTGCAAGAAAGGAAGCTGAGGAATACATAGTTATCAAAGACCCAATGTTAGCACGAGCAATCGACTTACTTACCGCGGTACGCATTCTACGCCGGTGATCTGTTAGTGCTGCTTACTAGGTGTTGTAATCGAGATTGTTCAAAAGACGGCTCTAGGATACAATCGAAATCCTACAAATCGATACTACGATGAAGACCGTATTATTTGTTTGCACTGGGAATGTTTGTCGAAGTCCAATGGCGGCCGGCTTGTTTCGGCATGCTGTGGGTGACAGTTATAACGTGCTTTCTGCTGGTCTTGCTGCTGTAGAGGGACAGCCAGCCAGTCAACCTGCAGTTGAAGTGATGGCGGAATTGGGGATCGATATATCGGGGCACCGGAGCCGGATGATTTCTGAAGAGCTAGTCCGTCAGGCTGATTATATATTTGCAATGACTCGCGGGCAGGTGGAGGCTTTGATAGCAACGTTCCCAGAAGCACGTGAAAAGACATTTTTGTTGCGTGAGTTTAACGATGAACTTGAGGAATTCGAAAAGGATGTGCCGGATCCTATAGGTGGGTCTCAAGAGGTTTACCGGTTGTGCAGGGACAAGATTCAGCAGGGTATTACGGGGATTTTGAGGTATTTTGAACAGATGGGAGAGGGAGGCAAACTGCATAATAAGTTAAATGTGCTGCGTGTGGCAATTGGGGCCGATCATGGCGGTTTCGATTTGAAGGAGCAGCTAAAGCAGCATTTGGTAAAATCCAACGTCGTTGTCTCGGATTTCGGGACTAGTAGCAAGGAGTCTGTAGATTATCCCGATATAGCGCTTCCCGTCTGCCAGGCAGTAGTTTCTGGGAGTTGTAATTACGGGATTTTAATTTGCACGACGGGGATTGGGATGAGTATAGCGGCAAATAAGATACCGGGAATAAGAGCTGCGTTGTGTTGGAACGAGCATTTGGCTGAAATGGCGCGCCGCCATAACAATGCAAACGTGTTATGTCTTTCCGGATCCCAGACAAGCTTTGAACAGGCGCAAAAGATAGTAGAAATCTTTTTGAACACCCCTTTTGATGGAGGGCGTCATGAAAGACGCGTTTGTAAGTTCAGGCCAGGAGCAGGTTTAGTCGAGTTGCCTCTGCGGGCGGTCGACCCTGCTATGTGGCAAGCGATAGAAGCGGAACGGAGACGGCAGTCTGAGAATTTAGAGCTCATTGCAAGTGAGAACTTTACGAGTATAGCCGTTTTAGAAGCACAAGGGTCCGTCCTTACTAACAAGTATGCTGAGGGTTACCCCAACAAGCGTTGGTACGGGGGGTGTGAAAACATAGATGTTATCGAGCAGTTGGCAATAGATAGGGCCAAGAGCTTGTTCAAGGCGGAGCATGCCAATGTGCAGCCACACTCGGGCAGCCAAGCTAATATGGCAGTTTATTTCGCAGTGCTGAAACCAGGGGATAAGATACTTACTATGGACCTTACTCATGGTGGACATCTTACGCACGGGAATAGGGCGAATTTTTCGGGGAAACTGTTTGAGGTAATTCATTATGGGGTCCGGAAGGAGGACGAGCAGATTGATTATGAGGAATTAGAACGCCTGGCGCACGAGTACAGGCCAAAAATGATTACTGTTGGTGCGAGTGCATACCCCAGAATAATTGATTTCGAACGTATTGCTAAGATAGCACGATCGGTAGGGGCTTACTTATTGGCGGATATTGCACATATAGCAGGGTTGGTCGTAGCTGGATTACACCCAAGTCCTGTCCCTTGCGCGGATTTTGTGACCACCACGACCCATAAAACATTACGAGGCCCACGCGGTGGACTAATCCTTTGCAAAGCCCAATATGCAAAAGAGATAGATTCAACTGTATTCCCAGGGGTCCAGGGTGGGCCACTTGAACATGTAATCGCCGCAAAGGCGGTATGCTTCTTGCAAGCAATGCATCCAAGTTTTAAGGCTTATCAGGAGCAAGTGGTTAAAAACGCAAAGGCGCTTGCTGAGGCATTAAAACGGCACGGATTCCGGCTTGTCTCAGGGGGGACCGATAATCACTTAATCTTGGTGGACGTGGGGATCCGAGGGTTAACTGGTAGGGAATGCCAAGAAGCATTGGATGATGCTGGGATCACTGTTAATAAAAATACGATCCCGTTTGAAACACGATCGCCCTTCCAGGCAAGTGGTATTCGATTAGGTACGCCGGCCGTCACGACTCGGGGGATGAAGGAGGGCGAGATGGAGATAATAGCAGATTTGATCGCCAAGGTATTGCGTGATCCCAAAGACGTTTCAGTGCGGGCGATGGTCCGCCAGAAGGTTCGCCAGCTTACTCGGGCGTTCCCGTTACCCTACTAAGTCTCTTTCGCCCAAAGGTGACTTGTGTCAAAACGCTGGACTTTCAATAGCCATTTATGGTACAGAAGTATTGGTAAGGCGTGAAGTGGTTAAGGGATTATCTGCCGTGGAGCGGGTTCGGGGAAACTAAAATCTAAGCAGCTAAGTTTTGAATGTGGATTCGGAACGATCATGGCGTAAAATTAGCTATTGCTAACAAAAACGTCCGGGAACGGTGCATTTAAAGGTTTTTGATTTGGCTATGGCGAAGATAGACGCATTTTTCAACCTTGTTTTAGAATACAATGCCTCGGATCTACATCTATCCTCGGGGAATGTCCCCATGTTGCGAATAAACGGTGAATTACATCCCGTAGACTATCCGGTGTTGGAAAATGATGAGCTTAAGAAGATGCTCTACGAGATAGCCCCGGATTACAAAATAAAGCAGTTTGAAGAAACCGGGGATGTAGACTTTGCGTACGAGATCCCGGGCATAGTGCGGTTTCGTGTGAATTATTTCCTTCAGAAGAATGGGATAGCGGCGGCTTTTAGGCGGATTCCCACAAATGTATGGACGTTTGAGGATTTCGAGAAGATGGGTTGTCCATTACCGCCTGTATTGAAGAAGTTTGCGATGTTGCATAGAGGGCTTGTCATAGTGACAGGTCCTACGGGTAGTGGGAAATCTACCACTTTGGCAGCGATAATCGATTATGCTAACAAAAACAGGAGGGATCATATCATTACTTTGGAGGATCCCATTGAATTTGTGCACAAGAGTGAGAAATGCCTGATTAATCAACGTGAGATAGGTGTACATACCAAGTCTTTCGCGGCGGGGTTACGCGCAGCTTTGCGTGAGGATCCGGATATTATCTTAGTAGGGGAAATGCGGGATCTGGAAACGATTGAACTTGCAATAACAGCTGCGAATACTGGGCATCTGGTGTTTGCAACCCTTCATACCCCAAGCGCGGCTAAAACTGTAGACAGGATTATTGACGTTTTCCCGCCCGAGCAGCAGAATAAAATTAGAGCTACGCTTTCAGAGGCTTTGAAGGGTGTAGTGGCACAAACATTGTTTAAACGGGTTGACAAACCAGGACGAATTGCGGCGTTTGAGGTGTTAGTGTTTAACACTGCAATTGCTAATCTCGTTAGGGAGAACAAGACGCACCAAATTCCAGGAATGATTCAGGTCGGTAAAAAATTTGGAAACCAGCCGTTAGATGACCATATAATGGAGCATTTGCGAATGCGGCGTATTTCGCCTGAAGAGGCCTACGAAAAAGCTCAGGATAAAAAGCGGTTTAGGCCTTTTTTGCAGAATCCACCTGAGGAAGAGGACTGATTAAGAACTATGCGGCGTCCAGAATTAGATTACATTTTGTCTATCATGTTGGATGCCTATCCTGAGGTGTCCGACCTAATATTTACAGTGGATAGGCCACTCCAAGTAGAAACCGCAGGGGAGCTTAAGCCTGTACCTTTGGAAGTTGCCGTCGACAGGTTGACACCTTTCCAGACGGAAATGGTCGCACTCAATCTAATCGGGGAGAATCCGTGGCACTTAGAGGAATTACTCCGGCATGGTTCTTGTGATACAGGGTATACTTTGGGTGACAGGGCAAGGTTTAGGGTGAATGTATTTTCCCAGCGTGGGAATATCTCGATAGTGTTGAGAAAACTTAATACCAGAATTCCAACGATTGAGGAACTTAATTTGCCGCCGATATTGAAACAGGTACCGATGGAAAACACTGGCCTTGTGTTGGTTACAGGCGCCACGGGAAGTGGAAAGACCACAACACTAGCCGCAATGCTGGGCGAACTTAATAAGGTCAGGGCAGTACACGTGATAACATTGGAGGATCCAATTGAATACATCTTTACCCATGAAAAAGCCACTTTTAATCAGCGGGAACTAGGAACAGACTTTGATTCATACGCTAACGGTCTAAAAGCAGCATTACGTCAGGCTCCAAAAGTAATCCTAGTCGGTGAGATGCGTGACAGAGAAACTGTCCGGGTAGCTCTTAGTGCTGCGGAGACAGGCCATTTGGTGCTCTCGACTTTACACACCACTGATGCTAGTCAGACGGTGAACCGTATTGTAGGATTATTTGAGCCCGAAGAACAAGAACAGATCCGCATCCGGTTAGCTGACTCGTTACGGTGGGTTATTAGCCAGCGGTTGGTGCCACGCATTGGGGGCGGCCGGTACCCATTAGTTGAAATTATGGGTACCAACCTTCGGGTACAGGAAGTAATTAGGCTTGGAGAAAGTGAAGGTAAAACATTTTATGAGATTATTGAGGCGAATTATCCGTTCGGTTGGCGCACATTTGATCAGTCTGCGTTAGAGGCTTACGAAAAAGGAATAATCACTGAGGAGACTGCTTTGGCATATTGTAGCAAAAGGAGTGTTGTTGCGCGTGGCATTGATCTGATTAAGAAGGCGCGTGGCGAGTTTGTTACCCCTGGTGAGACGCTACGCTTAGCTAACCCGCCAAGCATGGGCACTCCGGGAGCTAGACAGGAATCAATCCCAAAGCTAAAACTTAAGTAGCTATGGTTGAACGGTTTGACTTTGTTAAAGCGACTGATCGGCCGGCGTTAATAGCGTTTTCTAACCCGGAATGGTTAGAAATTACTCGAGGTGCACTTTTAGAATTAGGGTATAAGGTTCACACTGCGGCAACGCACGGCGATTTCATGATCCGTTTTAATCAAGTCCGGTATTTGGTTGTGGTTTTGGAGGAGCTATTCTGTGCAAACACCCGGGAAGAAAACGTTACGTTAAAAACTCTTCAGCAAATGCCGATGAGCCAGAGACGGCATGCTACAATCATTTTAGTGGGTGAGTCGTTCCAGACATTCACCCCACTGGAAGCCTTTCGACAAAGTGTGCACGCTGTTGTTAATCCGTCGGAACTCTTCCTGATGAAACAGCTAATTGAGAAAGCGGTTACTGATAATGAGGTGTTTTATAGTACTTACAGAATCGCGCTTGAACGTGTCCGCAGCGGGAGTCCTTCCCGGTAGGTTTGGTTAGGGTGAGGAAGCGATTAGACCAACTTTTGGTTGATCGTGGGTTCTGTTCCAGCCGCGAAAAAGCTAAAAGGTTGATTCTAGCTGGCGCAGTGCGTGTTAATGGGCGTACAGCCACAAAACCCGGGGAATTAATTAGCCCCGATGCCACTCTGGAAGTGGAAGAACCTGAGAAATATGTGAGTCGTGGTGGGTTAAAACTTGAGCATGCGTTGCGATATTTTGGTCTGGATGTAAGCGGTTATGTAGCAATAGATATAGGGGCTTCTACGGGTGGGTTTACAGATTGTCTTTTGCAGCATGGGGCTGCAAAGGTGTATGCGATTGATGTGGGAAAGGGCCAACTGGTTTGGAAATTGCGTACCGATCCGCGGGTAGTCGTGATGGAACAAACAAATGCACGCTACTTATCAATTGAAAAGATGCCCTCTGGATTTGAGCCAGTGGATATAGTGGTGATCGACGTGTCTTTTATTTCGTTGGAAAAGATATTACCCGCAGCAGTTGCTTTACTGAAAAAATCAGGTAAGATCGTTGCGTTGATTAAGCCGCAGTTTGAGGCCGGAAAGGAACAAGCGGATAAAGGCAAAGGTGTAATCCATGATCCTATGGTACGCGCAGCGGTTGTGGAGAAGATCAGGCGCTTCGTGGAGACCATAGAGGGATTAAAATGGCGGGGTTGTACAGAATCCCCTATCAAGGGGCCGGCCGGTAATGTTGAATATTTGGCACTAATTGAAAAAGAAAAATAACAAAGTAGATAAGATTGGGGTGACCGGGAACACCGATAAACCCGGTTTTGTCGCAGCAGCCTGCACTGTAAGCCGTTTAATTTACCAACACGGGTTCCGATTGGAGGTAGACCACGCTTCTGCTTCAGTCTTGGAAGGGCAGTTGCCAGTGAGATTGTCCGCAGTTCACCCTGATCGTCGAGCATTGGCTAAGAGTGTAGATTTGTTGATTGTGTTAGGAGGGGATGGAACTATGTTGCGGGTAGCACATGAGGTTGCTGGGGTTGCCACTCCAATCTTGGGGGTAAACATAGGGGGTATGGGATTTTTGACGGCCATCCCCATTACCGATTTTAGTCTGGCGATACTCTATATCAAAAAACATGAGTTTGAGTTGGATCGGAGGTTCCTCGTACTCTGTGAGGCGCGAGTGGGTCGCCAACATGTCTCAGCGATCGCGCTAAATGAAATTTCTATTTTGCGTGCTGATATCCCGAGATTAGTGGAATTGGAGGTTTACATAGACGATGAATTTGTTACGCGCTATCGTAGCGATGGGTTGCTTATTAGTACACCTACCGGGTCCACAGCTTACTCACTAGCGGCAGGTGGGGCGATAATTGTCCCAGGGGCACATGTGTTGGCTTTAACTCCGGTTTGCCCCCACACGCTTTCCAACCGAGCTATGATTATTGATGCGGATTCGGTCGTGCGTATCAGAGTAGCTAGTGTGGAGGTTGACTGTATTTTAAGCGCGGACAGCCAGGTTGTGGGTCGTATGGTGACAGGTGATTCCGTGATAATAAGGCATGCCCGTCGTTGGATTCAATTAATTCAGCTGCCAGGAATGACGTTTTATAGCACGCTTCGAATGAAACTTCATTGGCGAGGCACAAGTATTTGATCCTCCTTCGCCTCAAATGCTTTTAAGACATGGGCAATTATGCAACGGGTGCGTTTAAAAGATATAGCCCAGGAGGCAGGGGTTGCGGTCATTACCGTCTCTAAAGCGTTGCGTGGTTACCCTGATGTTGCGCCAGAAACAAGAGCAAAAATTCTGTCTATTGCTCAGCGTTTTGGATATGTACCTGATGCCTCTGCACGCAGTTTGAGAAGTAAGCGAAGCGGACTGGTTGGTTTAATAGTGCCACGGATAACAAATCCCCTTTTAACAGGTGTGGTGGATGGCGTATTAGAAAGGTTACAAGCTGCGGGACTAAATGTTTTTATTGTGCAAAGTGACAACGAACCAGAACGCGAAGATCGGGCGATTATCGAATGCGTCTCTCGAAGGGTGGAGGGGATGCTCATTATTCCTTGTGGACGTCCAGCAGTGGATGTTTTGGCATACAAATGGCTCCGGGAAAGGGGAATTCCCACCGTGATCGTTGGGCCAGGACCAGTATTTTGTCAGAGCTTCCCTACTGTGCGTGCCGATGAATTGGAAGGTATGCGTATCATAACGGAACATCTTATTAAGCTTGGGCATCAAAAAATTGCGTTTATTTCAGGACCTTCGCTTTGGCCTGGTATGCAGTTGCGATTAGAGGGGTACCGCCGTGCGTTGATGAATGCTGGGATTGGTGTGGATGACCGTTTAATTATTGCTACGGGTCCCACGTTTGAAAATGGTCGCAACACGGGCCTCTTGTTAAAAGACCTGCTAGCCTCTGGAACAACTGCTATTCAGGCTGGTAATGACTTGATAGCAACTGGGGTATTAATGACTTTGAAGGAATTTGGTTTGCATGTGCCGGATGACGTCTCAGTGAGCGGATTTGGGGATGTTTGGTTGGCTGCGTGCACTGCCGTTCCTTTGACAACAGTCCGAGTGCCTAAGTTTCAATTGGGAATTAGGGCTGCTGAAAACCTCATGGCACAATTAGCCGGTGAAAAAGTATCAAACAATATTTTGCCAGTGGAACTTGTGATTCGGGCAAGCACAGGTCCAGTTAAAAGCCACACCCAAAACACCGGTTTATAAGTGCTGATAAAACCAAAACCGCATTTCTTTGATCAAGGTTATTTTCGGGACAGGATTTGCCTTAGCATGTACGGAAGGATACCACCATGTATGTAATACTCGACTTCCACGGGGGTATCAAGCCGCGCCCTTACAGGAATTTCTACGACATTTGAATCGGCCTGCATAATTCTGAGGGTTAGCTGTTTATTGGGATAAATACGTTCAATACCCACTATATCGAAAACTTCTGAACCGTTGAGCCCGAGACTTTGATACGAATATGGATCGGGAAGCTCAATTGGCAAAACACCCATTCCTATTAAGTTTGATCGGTGGATTCGTTCAAATGACTTGGCGATAATGGCTTTAATGCCTAGGAGGGCTGGCCCTTTTGCTGCCCAGTCACGCGAACTTCCTGTGCCGTACTCACGCCCGGCAAAGATTATTGTAGGCACACCCAGTGCTTTATATTGCATCGCAGCATCGTAAATTGTTGTTTTTTGACGGATTTGCTCTCCCGGCCGGCCAAAATAATAAGTAAATCCGCCTTCTTCGCCTCCTAGCATAAGGTTTTTGAGCCGGGCGTTAGCAAAAGTTCCTCGCATCATTATCTCATGATTACCGCGTCTTGCACCGTAGCTGTTGAATTCATGCGGTGGCACTCCACGTTCGATAAGGAATTTGCCAGCAGGGGAGTCTTTTTTAATGGTTCCAGCTGGGGAAATGTGATCAGTGGTTATGCTATCGCCCAAGATAGCAAGGCACCTCGCGCCGAGGATATCTTTTGGGGGTGTTGGCTCCATTGTAAAGTTTTCAAAGTAAGGTGCTTTTTGTATATACGTACTTGTGGGGTCCCACTGGTATGTTTTGCCCGAAGGAGCTTGTAGTTCTAGCCATTTAGGGTTTAGGGTGTAAATATCTTGGTAAACCTGCCGATAAAGTTGGGGATCGGTTGTGAGTTCCAAGTACTCATTTAGTTCGGAGGGGGAAGGCCACAATTCGTGTAGGAACACAGGTTTACCCTCCCTATCATATCCGAGGGGTTCGCTTGTGAGATCGATATCAATGCGACCCGCTAGTGCGAATGCTATTACAAGGGGTGGGGACATCAAGTAATTGGCACGAACAAGTTGGTGTACCCGTCCTTCAAAGTTGCGATTGCCGGAAAGCACCGCCACCACAATTAAGTCATTTTCAGTGATCGCGTCTTCAATATGAGCTTCTATTGGACCTGAATTGCCGATACAGGTGGTGCAGCCGTAGCCCACCACGTGGAAACCAAGGGCATCAAAGTATTTCTGGAGGCCTGTTTTTCTGAGGTACTCGGTAACGACTCTGGATCCTGGAGCAAAAGAGGTTTTGACACTTGGTGGAACAATTAGACCTCGTTCGGCTGCCTTTTTTGCGAGTAGGGCAGCAGCTAGGATCAAAGCGGGGTTTGAAGTATTTGTGCAGCTTGTAATTGCGGCAAGGACGATACTCCCATGCCGAAGGTTGCACCTCAGGTTTTCTTTGGTTATTACCACATCGTCGGGGGCTGGGTGTTGGTTTCGCATTTCACTTTCAGGCGGTTCAACGGTTGCTTTTCTAGTCCCAATTTCCCAGCAGTAGTGATGGTGATGGGGATGCGAACCTTTTATCCGTATGACCTTGGACACTTCCTCAACCCTCTTGCCATACCCACCTTCCAGCACCGGTTTAATAAGAGCGCTGATGAAGCTTTGTTTGATGTCTTTAAGTTCGATTCTATCTTGTGGCCGTTTTGGTCCAGCAATGCAAGGCTTAATTGTTGATAGATCGACTTCGATTACGCTTGAGTAGTTGACTTGTGACGTGTCTTTGGGAATGCCCCACATCCCCTGAGCTTTATAGTAGTTCTCGAATAATTCACATGTTTCTGCAGACCGACCAGTTTGTCGTAAATATTCGACGGAGGCTTCGTCGGGTGGGAAGAATCCCATTGTTGCCCCATATTCAGGGGCCATATTGGCTACTACTGCGCGATCTGCTACAGGTAATGTAGCAGCTCCCGGGCCAAAAAACTCTACAAACTTCCCCACTACGTTCATTTGCCGAAGTATCTGTGTGACTGTGAGTGCAAGATCCGTAGCTGTGGCATTTGGGTGCATGGTACCTTTTAGGTATACGCCCACCACTGCAGGGATCAAAAAAAACGTGGGTTGCCCAAGCATACATGCCTCGGCTTCAATCCCACCGACTCCCCAGCCGACGATCCCTAGCCCGTTGATCATGGTTGTGTGAGAATCGGTACCCAGCACCGAATCGGGATACACTATGTTGGACCCATTTTTGGTAGAGCTCCATACGCCTTGGGCTATGTATTCCAAGTTTACTTGGTGGATTATTCCTATTGCAGGTGGTATGACCCGGAATGTTTTGAAGGCTTGCATCCCCCATTTTAGAAATTGGTAGCGTTCTCTATTGCGGGCCAATTCCATCTCAAGGTTTGCTAGGAACGCTTTGTCACTGCCAGAGAAATCGACTTGAACAGAGTGGTCAATTACTAGATCGACGGGGATCAGTGGTTCGATTGAGGATGGGTCCAAACCGAATTTTTCAACTGCCGATCGCATTGTGGCAAGATCAACTAAAAGTGGCACTCCAGTGAAGTCTTGGAGGATTATTCTTGCTGGGAGAAATGGGATTTCTTGAGTGTGTGGCCCCTGAGGAGACCAGTTTGCGACCGCATAAATGTGATCTTCAGTTACCCGATATCCGTCAAAATTTCGAATAACGTTTTCAAGCAACATCCGCATGCAGATGGGCAGTCGGCTTACAGGGCCGATCCCGACTTCCTCTAAGGCAAATATCGAGTGGTAGTAAAACTGCTTCCCGGTCGAGAGGGATAAAGTCCTAATTGTGATTGAAGGATCGAATTTCATACAAAAGTGAAAAACAGCATGCGAAACTTTTAATTTTAGGTCAAGTCCACCAAGTGTTGGCCGTATACTTGCCACAAAGCCATATGCGTAGTTCCCATTTAGGTGCCTTTATACATACTTTGGGAGCAGCCGTTTCGCAGTTGGATAACATTTGCGCGGTGATGATGCGGAGGGGATGTTTTCGGGGGCTCACCGGGGTATGGATTTGTTTTGCCTTTAGATGAGACTCAGATAAGAAACATATGAAAATCGTTCGGATTTGACAGGGTGGCATGTGGTGTGTTATTTGAAAAATGATTGGTGGGGTCGTAGCTCAGTTGGTAGAGCACCACAATGGCATTGTGGGGGTCAGGGGTTCAAATCCCCTCGGCTCCACCAGCTTTTTATAAGGAGGCCTTCGTGGAAGAGCATTCCACAATCCTATGTTTTTCCGTATGTGGTAACAAGGAGCCTGCTGCTTAGGCCGAGTAGCTGTTTTTACTTTGTTTTAATTGTTGTGGAGCCCAAAGCTTTTGCTTATCTGCTGTGGGTCCAATGTGATTCCGCTATGCCCCCTATTCCAGTTGGGGGAGAAAAGCCCACTTCATGCTTACCTGTGCCCAAACGACTTAGGGTCTAGGTTGCTTCAGGATGAAAAGTTGAACTAGGCGTGAATTTGAGGGGTGAGTAAGGCACAAAGTTTGGGATGAAACCGCTTGTTCTGTAATTTCCTTGTGTTCATAAAATGGGGTGTTAGAGTGTTTTAGATTATTTAATTATTGGATTTGAGCACGACGGAATTTTATGAAATGGGCATGGAAAATTGGTAGGATGGCCGGTATCGAAGTGTACTTACATGCCACTTTCTTGATATTACTAGGGTGGGTAGCTCTCGAATATTACTTTCTACGGCGTTCTTGGGCTGATGCGTTGGAGGGCGTTTTGTTTATTTGCGCGGTATTTGGCGTGGTAGTTCTCCACGAGTTAGGTCATGCACTAATGGCTCGGCGGTTTGGGGTCAAGACGCGCGATATAACATTGTGGCCAATTGGTGGGGTGGCCCGCTTAGAAAAAATTCCTGAGGATCCACGGCAAGAACTACTAGTGGCGCTAGCTGGTCCTGCTGTAAATTTGATCGTAGCAGTGGTGTTGTTGGTCTTGTTGGTCCCAATGCAAGCTTTTGCTCGGTTTTTTGAGACCTTCCTTGTCCCTGGGGCTTTTTTGGTGAATTTGGTTATCGTTAATTTTTGGTTGGCCTTTTTTAATTTGTTACCTGCATTTCCAATGGATGGAGGACGTGTTTTGCGTGCGTTACTGGCTTTGCGAATAGATTACGTGCGGGCTACGGAAATCGCTGCCCGAGTGGGGCAAGGGATTGCCCTGTTATTGGGAGCTGTGGGATTATTCAAAAATCCACTTTTGGTATTCATTGCATTATTTGTGTGGATGGGGGCTTCGGCAGAAGCTGGTATGGTTCAGGTAAAACATGCGGTCGCTAATATTCCCATCATCCGAATCATGGTTAAGGAGTTTAAAACACTTTCGCCTAATGACACATTAGCAAAAGCGGTCGAATACATTATGGCAGGTTTTCAACAGGATTTTCCTGTGGTAGTGGATGGCAAAGTAGTTGGAATTTTAACTAGGGCCGACCTTATTCGGGGGCTTTCAAAGTACGGTCTGAGTGGGTTGGTTGGGGATGTCATGAGGACAGATTTTTTAATAGTTGAACCATTCGATCTGGCTGAAATTGTTTTTAACCGGCTTCAAGAATGTGAGTGTCATACCGTGCCTGTAGTTTATGGTGGGCAGCTTGTTGGGTTGGTTACGTCAGATAACATTGGCGAGTTTTTGATGATCCATTCAGCACTTTCGAAAAATGCACCGCCGGTCATCAAGCAGCATAGCTTTTAAGCTTGGCCCCCTTTATTTAAAAGGCTCTTTGCAATGGGGGTCGAAAAGCTCTGCACATATAGTTTTGGGTTGCTTATAAAACGCTTCTGGTAGATAGCCGGGGTTTCTACTAGTTTACACGTGCCTTTTGCAATTTGGGCTAATGAGTTTAAGGCTCATTGCTCAAGGAACAAAGCTATGGCCCACGAGGTAAGTAAGCAGCACCTGGTGTGGACCTATCCACGTGTTGCCATGTTAAAGCCTCTTCAGAAGTATGTCACCAGAATTGGCTATAGACCGGGTCCATTTAAGGGCCATAAAATATTGATCAGCTAGGAAAGCAAAGTTTTCCAGCGATAGCGATCGGAGGTGACTATGAAAACAGCACGTCGAATGTTGGTAGGAATTACATATTTGGTGCACTGTTTCTTAGTTTGGTCATTAGTGGCGGCAGACGGGATATGGACGAATGATCTTCCCGGTAAATGGGGTGAATCTACCAATTGGCTAAATGGGGTCGTAGCCGATGGTGTTGGTGCGAAGGCTACGATAGCTCCACAGTTGAGTAGCCCGATTGTGATTGGCCTGGAAAAATCATATACAATTGGCGAATTAGAAGCTCAGGCGGAGACGACTCTCACAAATGACGGGAACGACTCAGTTGTACTAACCTTTGCGGTAGAGGGTACAACTCCTAGAATTACTCCAATTGCAAATGTAACGATAAGCCGGTTGCAGATGGCAGGTTCGCAAGGGCTGATAGTTGAAGGCGGGGGTAGGGTTACCTTTTACAAAGAGAATGGCAACCCTTCCAACACGATAACAGGTGGGTTAACCCTTTCAGGTGGAGTTGAATTGATTGTGGGAGGCGTTATGGTTGATGGTTATACCGAAGCGGTGCCCCTTGCTGTAGGTTCTCTAGGTTCGGTAACGTTTTTGAATGGTAGTTTGAGTTTGCGACCCTCGGCCTCTACCGTGGAACCAGGCACAGCACCAGTAAGCTTAAACCTTTATGTGCCTGAGGGAGCTAATGGTACGTTGGTTTTGCCGCTTCGTTGGAGTGGTTCCAGCGGCGATGGCGTAGCAACCCCGGGGGTTGGACTAGGTGGCAGCTTAACTGGGAAGGGGACGCTTACAGTCGATTCGCGTTATGTTCGCGGGAATATCGTTGGGAATTGGTCTGACTTTGAGGGAACTTTAAGAATTTATTCTTCATATTTAGGCAGTGGGCAAGTTAACGATTTTAGGTACGGGGGTGGACCCGGATTCCCAAAAGCTACGGTCGAATTGTTCGGAACTCAGTACCCGTTTACATTTAGGTATTATTTGGGGTTATCTAGCAATACAACGCTCAACATTGGACGGTTGATGGGTAGTTATGACGGCGCGTATGTGGCCGGTAGCGCTACCGCAGCATATACGCTTTTCTGGCGAATTGGTGGGTTGATGAGTGATCCTAACGAGGAAGTGACTTTTGCAGGATCCTTTGTGAATGGGAGTGGTCCTTGCGGGGTAATATATGTTGGGGCAGGGAAATGGATTTTAACAGGGAATAACACGCACACGGGTGGGTTTACTGTGAGTAATGGTGTAGTTCAAATCGGAGATGGGTGGGGTGAAAATGGTAGCCCTGGCGATGGCCCGATCACCAATTATGCAAAGCTGATTTTTGCTCGGAGTGGTACGCTTAATTTGGGCGGCGCACTAGTTGGTGCAGGTGTGCTGAGCAATGTCGGACAAGGTACGATTATCTTTAGGGGTACAAATATTTATTCCGGTCCGATTTATATAGATCAAGGTCGACTGGTGTTTAGCTCGCATAGCCATCTTACAGGGACTGTAAATGTTAACTCCGGTGCAGGTATTGGGATTTGGTCACGCACTCAGGGGCAAGGAGCATCAATTGCAAACCTTGTGTTGGGAGCAGACTCTTCTCTTTCATACGACTTTGGTTCATTGGCAAACCCAAACGTCCCAGTAATAACTAATACCGGGTCGCTACAAGTCAATGGCACTGTAACTGTGAGCATAGTGGGCGAAGGATTAGGTGTTGGTACAATTCCATTGTTAAAATATGGCGCCAGAAGCGGTATGGGCACTTTTGTACTCGGGAGTGTTCCACCATATATTACTCAGGCTTACTTGCAGGATGACACTGCCAATGGATTGCTCAGTTTGGTGATTAATTCTGTATTTGACACTTCGTTGGTTTGGAAAGGTGATCAGCAAGGGATTTGGAATTTTACTGGCAGCGAGTGGATTGTAGCTGGGTCTGGAGCACGGACAAATTATTATGATGGTGCGGCGGTGCGGTTTGATGATTCAGCAGTACGGAGTACGGTACAGCTCGATTACACAGTTTATCCTCAACGGGTAACGTTTGAAAATGCCACTAAAGAATATCTCCTTGCTGGCGATGGACAGATTGCAGGAAATGCCACTTTAATTAAACGGGGATCTGGGAAAGTCATCCTCAACACGGCTAACACATATACTGGCGGGGTGAAAATTGAAGAAGGAATTTTGCAAGTTGGAGACGGAACAACGGGGGCGATCCTTTATGGTTCGGGCAATATTACCAACAATGGTGTAATTGTGTTCAAGAGCGTAGCCAACCATTCAATTTCGAGTGTAATAAGCTCAGAGAATACGACGAACTTGATCGTCCAGGAAGGACCTGGTGAACTCAGGTTATCAGGCGCCAACACATTTATTGGAACCGTCGAAGTTAAGTCTGGAGCTTCTTTCGTAAACGACAATGGATCGGCCATTGGCGGGACAGGATCAAGGTTGCTTTTGTCGGGTGGTACTGTTTACCTAAATCAAGATATCTCCTCCGGACGCCAAGTTGTAGTAGCTTCACCTTCAATCATTAGTTGTGGAACTACTAGACGTGTCGATTCACCAATTTACGGTACAAACGCTACACTCATTTTAAGCAACAGTGGCTTATTAACCATTCATAGTTCTTTGCGTGGGTTCTCAGGCAAGGTCATTCTTGCTTCCCCTAACGGTTCTTCGTTAAGGTTTAATGCTGGTAGTACTGTGTGTGACGGGTGCCCGACTGCAGTGTTTGTGTTTCAACCTGCCTCGGGTTATACCAACTGGCTTTTCAATAGAAATTCGGGTGTAACGTATTTGGGCGGTATCGAGGGTGGCCCTGGTCTAATCGATCAACAAAGTGTAGGTGGGGGTGCGAATCTAGTGACCTATTTGGTAGGTGACGCAGGGGTAGACAATGTCTTTACAGGCGTTATCCAAGATTCAGCTAGGTGGACAGCGTTTATTAAGGTTGGTCCGGCTGCACTAACTCTCTCTAATTGTCTGCTAAACCATAAAGGTACATTTGGCGTTACTAATGGAGTGCTGAGGCTCGTAGGTGATACTGCGGTGTCCTCAGTTACAACGAACGTGATTGTGGTGGCTCCTGGGATTCTGGATCTAGTTGATGCGTCTACGCCTACATTAACTTTGGGGCAGGGCAGCGTAGTGCAGCCATTGCGTGGCAATGGTACAATCCGAGGCAATGTAGTACTGGGTTCGAATGCCCGCTTAATTCCAGGTAGGGACGTAGATGCGACAATTGGTGTATTGACGGTCATGGGCAATGTAACTCTGGGTGGGATTACACTATTTGAGTTAGATCGCGCTGCTTCACCCAATTCAGACCGGCTTGTGGCAAATTCAATCGCCGGCGGAGGTCAATTGATTGTGACAAATATTGGCGCAACACTTCAAGCAGGGGATACATTCCAGCTTTTTAGCCAGCCGGTGTCTGGGTTTAGCAGTGTTACATTACCGCCACTGCCATCGCCGCTTTACTGGACGAACAAGCTTGCGATTGATGGGACAATACAGGTGTTGAGTACGGTGGCTACGAATCCGACCAACGTTTCATACCGAGTGACTGATGACGGCCAAATCGAGATTAGTTGGCCCCAGAGCCATATCGGCTGGACGTTACAAATGCAAACGAATACTCTCGCGGTAGGGTTGAGCACGAATTGGGTGGATGTAACAGGGTCTACCTTAACAAATAAGATGGCATTCCCACTTAGCGGGACTAACCAGACTACATTCTTCCGTTTGATCCTGCGGCAATAAATTCCAATTAACATCCGACCGTTATGGGTCGACGCCTGGTGAGCCACTTTCACCAGGTGTCGACCTTTTTAAGCAGAACTAGGTTTAACAGAAGAAACTTGGAAGTGCTTATTTATCCTCATCCTAGTTGACGAAAGGAACTCATTTGTTTTGATCTGGGGAGCCGGCTTAGAGAATGTGGGTCTAGATTTTTGCTTTTGAATCACATTCAAGTGATGAGCCTGTGAATGGGGAGAGAATTGAATGGTTGAAGTTGATACCTATTGCAGGACTCGCGGTAAGAACGACCGGGAAGTAGTGACCGGGAACCAGATAAGTTCTTTCAATCCTGGATGGATTTTGGCTTGTCGGGTTTCAAATTCGCTTCAAAATACAGCTATGCTAGCGCAGCAGAAACCGGAATTTAAGTTTGGCTCTAGATGGGGGGGTATTAAGGGTTCGGAATTTCTACTACTTGTGGTGGTTATGATCCTAATTTTGACCAATTCTGTTGGGGCTCAGTTGAGGTATACCACCCCTGGAACTGAGATCAATGAAACGTTTGATTCATTACCGTCGGTGGGATCTGTGGCAAAATGGACAGACAATGTAACTTTACCGGGGTGGTTTATTGTAAATTCTACCAATGGCACTCCTTCAAGGATTGGCGTATCTGACGGAGCTATTTCCACGGGCATGTTCTACAGTTTCGGTTTATCCGGAGATCCGGACCGTGCGCTGGGCGGCATCGCGTCAGGAGGTGCCTATTTTGGGAATCCTCCTTCGGGAGCGGTGGCCGGTTATTGGGGTGTAAAAATTGTAAATGAGTCTGGGCAAACATTGACTAACTTTGTAGTAATTTACGACGTTGAGCAGTGGCGGAATGGTGGAGGTACCGGCCCGCATTCGTTAGTGTGTGAATGGAGTCTAGAAGCGACAAATTGGTTCGGGGGCACTTGGAAATTCGGAGCTTCCACCCCATCGCCGGTGTTTGGAGAACCAGCAGGTGGTATCAACGGTAACGTTTTTTCAAACCGAACGGCTAATGTCCGATTTTCATCGGGTGCCATTGAATGGAAACATAGTCAAACGTTATGGATCAGATTTCGTGAGTTAAATGACCCTGGATTCGATCATGGACTCGCAATAGATAATTTCCGGTTTTTTGCTAACTGACTCTAAATGGCCCCAAGGGCAGAGCTTGGCAACTGGACATCCTGAACATGTTTGTGAACTGGTTTTTGGTCGGAAAGGCAGTAATTTTCTAATGTTGTTGGTGATGAGTGATGTAGGTTGTTCGATCGTGGTGAAAATTAATCCTTTCAATTTTGCACTTTGAGTGTTGATAGTTAGTTTCCTGTTAGAAGATATTATGAAGTCAATCGATTACTGCCAGCTGTATGCGTTTGTTGACACTGCATATTTAGGGGAGCGTGATCCACTGGAAGTTGCTAAAATGCTCTGTGACGGAGGTGCAGATGTGGTTCAGGTTCGGGCAAAAGGTAGCTCACCCGAAGAAGTGGCACGCTTGACGGAGCGCATAAAACCCGTGTTGGACAAAGCAGGGGTTTTACTTGTAGTAAATGATTGGTATGAAATTGCTGTTAGAATGGAGGCAGATTTCTGTCACATGGGCCAGGAAGACTTTTTCGATGGAGGTATACGATCGAAGGCTGAGTTAGCTGAACGATTTATTGGGCGTTATGGCCGGGACCAACTTGAACGGGTGGGTTTGGGATTGTCCTCCCATTCTCCAGAGCAAGCATTGCATGCAGTAGCTGCGGGAGCAGATTATGTAGCAGTGGGTCCCGTGTTTGCTACGCCTACCAAGCCTGGACGTACCCCCGTTGGATTGGAATTGCTCAAGTGGGCTTCGGACACTCTTAAAGTGCCGTGGTTTGCAATAGGGGGTATTAATTTGGATAACATCGAAAAAGTGCTTGAAGCTGGCGCCAGGCGGATTTGTGTTGTCTCAGCAATATTGTTGGCGCCTGATGTAACCCGCGCGTGTCTGGAATTCAAACGACGGTTGGAACGCGTTAAGCTGGACCAGTAAAAGCCGAGTTTGGTTTAGAGTTTCGACACACCAATTGAACTTCGGCTCAACTGGGCTCAAGTGGTGATTGCTTAGAGCGGGATTCCGTATACACTGCAATATGTGATTCGGAACTTTATTTTAGACTGGTCTGGTACACTGGTGGACGACTTGCCTGCGGTACTGGAAGCCACCAATTATGTGTTAATGCGGGCAGGTCGTACCCCTTTATCTTTGGAACAGTTCAAAGAGGAGTTTGCTTTACCTTTTACCGTCTTTTACGAGAGGATTACCCCTGAGATACCAATCCACCAGCTGGAAGAGTGGTTCCACGAAGCCTTCAGGAAGTATCAAAATCAAGTACGGGCGCTGCCATTTGCCAATGAATTCTTAGCGTTTTGTCGAGAAAATAAAATTAAGACGTACCTGCTTAGCGCTGTCCATCCAGATTATTTTGAAGAACAGTACAGGAGAGCCGGGTTTACCCATACCTTTAATGGATTATACTTGTCTGTGCATGACAAACGTAAGGTAATAAAGCAAGTACTTGAGGAAAATCAACTCGAACCTACACACACTGCGTTAGTTGGAGATATGTGCCACGATCTTGAATGCGCGCGGGCGGGTGGTATTCGTGCTGTAGCTGTGCTCACAGGTTATAATACTCGGTCGCAATTGCTTAAGAGTAAGCCTGACCTAGTAGTGGACAATCTGAAGGTTCTGATGGAATTGCTAAGAGAACACAACATTGGATTGCCAAGTGAAGCCTTTATCCCTTTGGGAGAACGAACATGAGTGGACTTGAGGTTTAATGATTGGTTTTACGCTTTTGTATTGAATGGATTGGGTGTTACAAGGCAAAGTTTGTGTAGTTACCGGCGGAGCGGGATTTATTGGTTCTCATTTAGTGGAACGTTTGTTAGCCCTTGGGAACCAGGTAATCGTCCTTGATAACCTTTCAACGGGCTCGATAGCGAATTTGCGTTTTTGCATAAATAAGGCCGGTTTCGAGCTGATTAAAGGTTCTGTTGAAGATTATCCGCTTGTGCGGAAATTGGTCGCGCGTGCTGACATAGTCTTTCATTTGGCGGCGGCAGTGGGAGTAAAACTTGTTGCTACTCAACTGGTGAAAACATTGGAGGTTAATGTGCGTGGTACAGAAACTGTCTTTCAAGCTGCGGCGGTGCGAGGATGTAGGGTAGTTTATACGAGTTCCTCAGAAGTATATGGGAAGGGGAGTAAAGTGCCGTTTAAAGAAGATGACGATGTTGTGTTAGGCCCCAGCACAAGACCACGTTGGGCTTACGGGGCTAGCAAAATGCTAGGTGAATTTTTTGCAATGGCGTATCACCGAGAGTTAGGCCTGCCAGTGGTATGCGCGCGGCTATTTAACACCATTGGCCTTCGCCAATCGGGGCGTTATGGAATGGTAGTCCCGCGGTTTATCTTAAGTGCATTGAGGAACCAGCCACTTACGATTTATGGCGACGGGTTACAAACGCGATGTTTCTGCAGTGTGCATGACGTGATAGATGCGTTAATTGGACTAGCAATGCACCCAGCGGCCACTGGAGAAGTCTTCAATGTGGGCAGCAATGAGGAGATTACGATTCGGGACTTGGCAAAGTTGATAATTGAGCTGACTGGTTCTTCAAGTAGGGTTGAATTTGTACCGTTTGAGAGTGCTTACGGGGCAAGTATGGACGACATGTTACGACGAGTTCCAGATACATCTAAAATCAGAGCTGTATTGGGTTGGATGCCTCGGGTGACATTGCGCGACGCGTTAATGGAGATAATAGAACACACAAGGATTGAAGGACTGGATTCCAGACAGTCGGAAGTTGACGAATCACCAACCACGTAAGTAAAAATGGGAAAAAGTATTTTGAGATGAGCCAGGAGCTATTAAAACAGTCACAAGAAAAGCTGGCCCAAGGCGAGAGTGAAGATTTATTCCAGGTTATCGGTGTAATCGGGTTGGGGTATGTTGGGCTACCCCTAGCAATGCGGTTTGCGGAGGTGGGGATAAAAGTTATCGGTTTTGACATTGACCCGGCAAAAGTTGAAGCCCTCAATTTAGGGCGGTCCTATATTTGTCATATTTCACCTCAGCGAATTCAAATAGCTAGAGCTGTGGGGAAGTTTGAGGCAACCACGGATTTTTCACGAGTGAAGGAAACCGAGGCAATATTAATTTGCGTACCAACACCGCTTACTCGGCACCGGGAACCAGATTTGTCCTATGTGATGAATACTGGTAAAACGATTGCTGAATTTCTACGTCCTGGTCAGTTGGTAGTTTTGGAATCAACCACGTATCCAGGCACAACTGAAGAAGATTTACGAAAGGTTTTAGAAGAAGGCTCCGGTTTAAAAGCGGGCCAAGATTTTTATTTGGCGTTTTCACCTGAGCGTGAGGATCCTGGTAACCCTGCCAGCGATGTGGCTTTGATCCCAAAGGTGGTTGGTGGGTATACCAAGGCATGTTTGGAGCGGGCCTGTGCCCTCTATTCCAAAGCAGTAAAAAAAGTCGTTCCAGTGTCCTCCTGCCGCGTGGCAGAAGCAGCGAAGCTCCTCGAAAACATTTTCCGCAGTGTGAACATTGCTCTTGTGAACGAGCTAAAGATGGTATTTGATGCTATGGGGATTGATATCTGGGAAGTGATAGAGGCGGCAAAAACTAAGCCGTTCGGTTTTATGCCGTTTTATCCGGGGCCCGGCTTGGGAGGGCATTGTATCCCGATCGACCCGTTTTACCTCACTTGGAAAGCTCGCGAGTACGATGTCCATACAAGGTTCATTGAGTTGGCCGGAGAAATAAACTCGTACATGCCCTTTTACGTGGTAAGCAAGGTGGGAGAAGCCCTGAATGCTATGGGCAAGCCATTTAATGGGTCAAAAATCCTGGTCTTGGGATTAGCTTACAAAGCTGACGTTGATGACGACCGTGAATCGCCAAGTTATGTTTTGATAGACCTCCTTAGACGGCGGGGTGCCAGTGTGGATTATTACGACCCTTATATCCCAGTTGTGAAACCATCCCGAAAACATGCACATTTGGCTGGAATGAGGTCGATCGAATGGAATCAGAAAGCAATTGAGAAGTACGATGTTGTGTTAATTTCCACAGCCCATTCGTGTGTAAACTACGCGCAATTAGTAGAATGGGCACGCTGCATTGTTGACACGAGAAATGTTATGGTGCGGTTTCAGACAAAACCTGGCCAGGTCTGGAAAGCATAGGTCAATGCTATTGTTTGGCTAACTGTAATTTGGTCAAGCTTGCACATTGGTTTTTTTGTTTCGTCAATCTACTCACGATGAGCATCATAACACGTACTGGCGACAACGGTGAAACAAGTCTGATGTACAATCGTCGGGTTTCCAAATGCCATCCTAGAATTGAAGCCTGCGGTTGTACAGATGAGTTGACAAGCTTTTTAGGTTTAGCCCGCGTCACTACTAGCAATCCCTGGGTTAAGGAAGTCTTGTTTTCCATTCAACAAGACCTGATCGTTTTAATGGGTGAACTCGCTACGGGAATTGAGGATTTACCTCGGTATGTGATGGAAGGGCATAGGCTGATTACGCCTGAGATGACCGAAAAGCTCGAACGAACCGCAAACGAGGTGGAACAAAAGCTTCGGCCATATCATGGTTGGGCAATACCCGGGCAAACCCACGTTTCAGCAGTGTTGGATATCGCTCGCGCCGTATGTAGACGGGCGGAAAGACGCATTTGTGCGCTCCACGAAACCGGACAACTCAAAAACCCCGAAATTATTAGGTTTTTGAACAGGCTTTCCGATTTACTTTGGCTTCTTGCTAGACTTGAGGAGGTTGCCTCTTGAAAACGTAAGTTACGAATTTGTCCAGGGCTCGCGATTCCTGAACAGCAAAAAAAGTGTGATTACCACCACCAATTCATTTAAACCAGCATGCTATTTGCAAAGTAAGCTTCAAATTCACTTAGGAGCCTATGTTTTCGTTTACGGTGAAGGATGAGGGAAAAGTTTAAACGCAGAATCCGTGCGGAACTAATCTGCAACTTACGCCTTCGAAAGCCTTTTGAGTCCCCTTGATTAAACTAAAATTGTGATTTATCCCCAAGTAGGAGACCTCATTCGGGAAGTCATTTTAAGCAAGTAGGCTGTGTGATGCAGTGTTCCTCTATGATACGGTGGGGAAAACAAGTTTTGATAACACTCGACTTTTAAATGGAAAGCGACGCGTTTAGGTCGAAACCGGACGTGAGGGTTAAGCCAATAGTTCCCTTGTTAGAGGATTTACTTGGACAAGACCTACTCGTGTTATATTGCGAAAGTTTTCTACACTGTAGGTCAAGCTTCCACCGGACACATGCTTGAGGTTGTGCCTTAGAGCTTGGGTAATGTTTATTATTTGAGAATGCCTTAATTATTCGCTTCTTAGCCGGTAGAAACCTGAAGTTGTGCCCGGGATAAGCATGAACGTCCAGTTTGTGCCTTGCAATGGTCCGGCTACCGTATACCAATCCGCCGGGTCAAGTGTGGGCGAGAACTCGATGTACACCAAGCCACTTGCACCGGTCCATTCAATGGTAAGTCGGCCGTCTGGTTCACGCCGGATACCAGTTATTGTGCCCGGTTTGGGTGCAGGCGGACCATATTGCAACGGCCATGGAGCCGACCATGCTGAACTAAGGCCGCGCTGGTCTTGGGCACTGATGCGCCAGTAATACAGCGTGCGCCAGACGAGATTTTGTGCGCCGGGCAAACTGTTCAATGGCAGGCTCAACACCCAGTTGCTGTCGGGTGGCACTTCAATGGCCGGTATGTTCGTGACGTTAATTACGGGTAGCGCAAACGCGAGGTTATCGGCCACCTGCAAATGATATGACACTACGCGGTCGCCTTCATCCGGATCGCCTGCTGATGGGTACCACAGCAGCAACACATCTAGATTCGTCAGAATCAATCCCTGTGGTGGGCCGGCAATGACCGGTGCCTCTGGTGGCCGATTGGTTTCATTGACGTAGAACGTTGCGGTGGCCATCCAGGGGCCGAGATTCGTTCCGTCGGTGGCGCAGCACCGCCACCAGAATTGAGCGTTGTTTGGCAGGTCGGTGTCCACCGTCCAGGCAGTCGTCTCCGACCCGGATGCAACAGCAGGCACCTGTGCTACGAGGTCCGACAGCGCCGGGTCGGCATACACCTCGAACCGATACGTTAACGGGTCACCTTGGTAATCCACCGCGTTACTGACCACCAAGGTCGGGCGTGCCACTCCCACAATGGCAAAGTTAGCGGGTGAAGCCAAAGTCGGCGCACCAGGTGCAGGTTCGCCAATGCCGATGTTGTCCAGGAACAAGTCTTGATCGGGCGCGGTACCCCACTCGCTCCAGGCGATGAACCGTAGGCGAATAGTCCGATTAGTGTAACTGGTTAACGGCACTTGCAAGCGTGTCCAGCCTTGATTCCAGTCGTAGTTTAGCCCGACCAAATCGTTCCAATTGACGCCGCCATCTGTTGATGATTGTGCACGGAATCGAGTGCGATACCAGAGTTGGCCGCGCACCCAGAACGTCAGTGCCGGGTTAACGGCGTTACTTAGATTGATTTCACGCCCGAAGACCAGCGCAAGCTGCGCGTCTGGTGGGATCCGCGCCGGTACAGTATCGCGCACTGCATACAAACCAGCATACGGCATGTTAGTGTCCACGGCCCACGACGAATGCAACCAGTTATCCAGCCCCGACTCAAAGTTTTCGAACACGGGATAGATAGCAGGCGGTGGCGTGTAGTCTTCCACAGAGACGTCGTCCACGTACCACCCGTCGTTTTGCGTGCTACCGTCGGTGTTCATCTGGAATCGGATCCAGACCTGGTCAGAGTTCTTCCAGGGTGACAGGTCGATCGTCTGTTCGAGCCAGTTAGTCCGTGTTTCTGAAACGCCGTACACACACGTCCAGCTAGCCCCACCGTTGCCGGATACGAAGACGCGACCCCAATCGTTGTTTGCGATGGCGTGGCGGTCCCAGAACCGTAACACCGGCCAGGACAACCCACGCAAATCAACAGCGAATTGTGCGAAATGCGATGAGTTATTTGGGTAATCGGCCGGCGAATCAACCAAAGCAGCAGACCCATTTCTGCCGACACCTGGCCAAATAGTCCACGTACCGGTAAATGTCCAACCTGGTTGGTTGGTTTCGAACCCATCCGCAAACGGTAGTTGTACACCGGCGGTCGTGGCAGTGCCTAAGTTTGATCCAATCCCGGTGTCGTTTTGATTATAAACGTAGATGCGGTAGTAATATGTCTTGCGCGCCATCAGCCCAGTATCGGTAAAGGTTGTCATTGCCTTATTGGTGATGACTGCAAGAAGGACTGAACCTTCTGACACGTCTGGTGATTCCGACCTGTACACGCGATAGGCCTTGAAGTTGGTAAGAGTGGTTTCGCTCCAGGTTAGCCGTATTGAGTTGGGCGTGATATCAGATGGCGGGTCAAGCACCACTGGTGGTGGCGGTTCTTCAATCGCCACATTATCCAGCCAGAGGCTTTGTGCTGGGGCAGTGCCGTACTCGTTCCAGGTGACAAACCGCAGCCGCACACTCCGGTTGGTCAGGCTTTGCAAGCTCACCTGCACGCGTGTCCAGTCTGAATTCCAGTCGAAGTTCCAACCGGTTAGGTCAGACCAACCTAGGCCGCCGTCTGTTGAGTATTGTACTCTGAATCTTGATCGGTACCACAATTGGCCTTTGGTCCAGAAGACTAGCTGTGGGTTGGAGGTGTTGGATAGGTTTAAGTTGCCGGCAAGCACCAGGGCGTAGCCTGTGTCTGGGGTCATCCGACCTGGGACATCCCGCACCGCGTAACTGCCAGCATACGGGCCGTTGGTGTCCTGGGCCCAACTGCTGTGTAGCCAGTTAGTGATGTCTGATTCAAACCCGTCGACAAACGGCAGGTTAATGGTGGCTGGTGTGTGTTCTACGATTTGTAGGTCGTCGATGTACCAGCCGTCCTCGGTGGTGGAGCCGTCGGTCCAGATGTGGAAGCGGATACGCAAGTTGGACTGGTTCTTCCAGGGCGACAGGTCGATGATCTGTTCCTGCCACTGTTCGCGTACTCCGTATGCGCCATAGACTGCCGACCAATTGTTGCCGTCGGTGGATACCTCGACTCTGGCCCAGTCGCCGTTTGCCAGCCGATACCGATCCCAGAAGCGCAGTACTGGCCAGGTGCTACCCGTCAGGTCCACTGCTGTCTGTGCATAAGAGTCGGAGTTATTTGTGTAGCTAAATCCGGGTGAATCGTTTAGGCAGGCAAGGCCCGAGTGAGCTTCATTTGTCTGAATGCCCCAGGTGCCAGTCAGGTTCCAGCTTTGGAGGGAACCTTCGAATCCGTCGGTGAATGGTAACGGGTTATTTAGCGTGCGTGCACTGCTTTCTGTGGGACTGTCGGGCGAGAATGTACCGTACGGGTTCACCACATAAACGCGGTAATAGTAAAGCGTGTTGAGGGCCAGGTTGGTGTCGGTAAAAGATGTATTTGTTGGGTTAGTGATCCAGGCGACTAAGGTTGAATTTATGCCGACGCCTGGTGTCGTCGAGCGGAACACAGCGTAAGCGGCAAACGTCGGGTCGCTAGTTGCTGGCCAGCTAACGCGTATGCTATGCGAAGTGATTTGATCCAGCACTGGTGCAGGAACAACTGCCGGTGATTCAGCCACCGAAATATCATCAATATGCCAGCCGTCTGCGTTACCGGATGGGTCAGTAGTGATCCGGAATCGAACAAGGACAGCGGAATTGGTGAATGAGGCAAGGCTAATTCTGGCGCGGGTCCATGTGGTTGTTGAAGTACCGGTGAAGCTGGCCAGTGTTTGCCAGCCCACACCAAAGTTAGTGGAGATTTCCACATTACCGGAATCGCCTGAGGCGAAAGCGTACTTATGGTTAAACGACAGGACAGGCGAGACAGCCTTACCGGCGAGGTACAGGGGCGCCACCAATGTAAGCGATTGTGATGCGATGCCGTTGGCGTAGTTAGTTCCGGGCGAATCGCTCCAGGCGTGTGATGGTGAGGCCGCGTCTTCGTCACTCAACGTCCACGGTGCGTCTGCGATCCATGTGTTTGGGCCGCCTTCGCCGTTGTCAACAAACGGATAGTCCATGCCCGGGTGCGTGGTGACGACAATTTCGTTGCCCAGGGTCAACAGCCCATTTGTGTTTACCACTGCGAGTCGGTAATAGTATTTCGTCTTGGGACATGCGGTTATATCGGTGAAGTTTGTAGTTGCAGCATTACTGATTTCACCCACAAGCGTAGCTGTGCGCCAGTCAACACCCGGTGAAAGTGAACGGTAAAGGCGATAGGCAGCGAAACCCGGCTCGGTTGATTGCGTCCAAGCCAGTGCAACTGAATTGCGGTTTGTCTGTGTGGCGGCGAGTGTGCCGGGTGCAGGCGCCTCGGCAATTAACACGTCGTCCACGTACCAGCCGTCTATGACAACAGAATCGTCCGTCACGAGCCTGAATCGGATACGGACATTGGCTGAGCCGGCGTATGGTGACAGGTCAAGTTGTTCGCGTGTCATAGCACCCAAGTTGCCGGTGTATGATGCGAGTGGGGGTTGATCCAGGTGACACCGTTGTTGGTTGAGACCTCGACCAAGGCAAAATCGTACCCGGGCTCAATTGCATATTTGTGGTAGAATTGGAGTGCTGGGCGCACTGCGCCTGATAAGTTGATTGAGCTGGCAAGCGTTAACGCAGCCTCGGTGCTGTTTGTGTAAAATGTGCCCGGGCTGTCTGTTACAGCATGGTTAGGTGAAGCGTACTGGGCCGTTATCAGGCCCCAACCCCCGTTTGCAATCCAGCTCTCTAACCCTGCTTCGAAGTTATCCGAGAAAGGATATGCAGTGCTGTTAATTGTGATCATAATGCCCAAGGAATAACTTGCTGCGATGACCAATTCACCCTTGAGCGTGGGGACACGTGATTTGGGAGAGTAATTCGTATGAGGAAAATCGTTATTAGTTAAAAACTAATCCGTTTTATCACTTTTGGCGAGTGAACGCTCACCATTTGTGCGAAAGACCGTGATGAGAGTTTACGGGACTAGTTTCCTTGTGTGGGGTTTCAGTCAGTTAAGGAGAGGCGCCCAGTCTAATAGATACGCGGGTCTTAGTTCGTCTTAAAATTTGCGACAGGCTTTTGTAATTCACTGGGGGTAATCGCACCACAGTCATCTAATAGATGTGGCAGCTTCGACTGCAATGCCCGTGCATATGATTGAACTGGTGTGAATTCACATTCCAGATAACTTTGCCATATGTACATGGTTTGCAAAGGCAAATCGCCTCCTAGTAACTAATTAGGTGATTGTGGGTTCTTTGCACACAGGGTTTGGAATTTTGATTATTGAGACTATTTAGAGGTGTCAGCCCAAGGGTGACATTCAAACAGCCCCGAAACTTTAGGTGTAATGAATGGCTTACTGCATTCCGACCAAAAACATGGAGCATGTTATTGCGGGATAGTGACAGCTTTGGTCCCAAGGGAGTGGTTTGGATTGGTTCTCTAGTATAGCTGAGAACAGGTTTTGTATGCGTTCGATATTTGAGCGATAAGCAATAAGTAACCTCCCAAGCAAAAGACGTAGTGGTATCAACCCACAATGGGAATGGAGCCAAAAACGCAAATTTGGAGTGTCAATGGCCCGATTTAGATTGTGTAATTTATGTGCCCTTGAAATGCGCCGGGTTGTGGGGATGGGTAAATTAGTACCACAGAAGCAGCGACAACTTGCAATTATCTTTCCCTTTTTAAGGGGATTTATATGGTTGAATTGGGTTTACTCGGCTTTTTGGTGATATTTGTCAAAGTGCATTTTCAAAACATACCCGGAAGGTGAGATATCTCCGCCAAAACCTCAGAAGACTAGTATTTGGATGGTTCCTTCACAGTGTCATGCGGGATAATTTGTTGACAAAATTAAGACTAATGTCAAAATGACGAAATGAAGGTAGCACCGAAAGTCGCGAGGATGCTAGCCTTGGTCTTTTTGCAAGGAGTCCTTGCAGTTTAGCAGGAATTTGGGGCAACGAATTTCTTAGAATTTTCTTCCCTTCAATTGGAAGGTATAGGGCTACGCGATCAACCAGCTGTATCTAGTTTAAACGGTAAGATTAGCTACACCGGTGGGGACATGAACTCAAGCGAAGGTCACAATTTAGAGGGTAGTTTTTCTTTACCGGTATCTCTACGATATGGGGTTCAGGTTGACGGATTGTACAGCAGGGTAGGTGGATTAGATTTTTATGGTGCTGCGTGCCATTTATTCTGGCGCAATCCTACTGTGGGGTTAATAGGGGTTGCGGGAGGTTATTTGCATAGAACCGGTGTGGATACGTTTCAGGTTGGTAGTGAGGGAGAGTTTTACTTGGGTAACTTCACATTTGGGGCTTTTGTTGGCGTAGGCAACATTGCCTATGACTTGTGGGTCCCATTTATAGATACTGACGTAACCAAGCTTATAGGCCAGCTAACTATAAATTGGTATCCACTAAATGACTTGCGACTAGGTGGTATTTACAATCGAACTTTCGATAACGACCTCTTTAAAGCAAACGTGGAATATCAAATCGGGGTGCCAGGTTTGGCTATCACAGCTGAGATTGCCATAGGTGACCATAATTACGAGCACTGGCTGGTTGGAGTTCGGTATTACTTCGGAGCGAAGAAAGCCCTCCGGTTACGTCACCGGGAAGATGATCCTCAAAGCCTGATGCCGCAAATTCTCCACGGTTTGGGAGTATACGGGGCGGAGTACAATCGTAAAGGGAACGCCTACGTCAAAACTGTTACAGATGGCCTGGCTGGAGAACCCTATCAAAGTTATGGACTAAGTATTCTTCGTGCGAGAGATACCTATGAAAATTTGCATGTTGAAGTGAACCCTCACATTTTTTGGCAAATGTTTGGACTACCAGAATTGGACATGGATAACATCCCCGGAAGGGTGCCCTATAAAGTTTTTTATCGTGAATCGGCTCGAGAAATGGGTTTACGAAAGGCACGTGTGGATCGCACGCAACAGGTTAGTTTTTCTGAGAACGACCTACCACTCGGGTCGAGTTTCAATGATGAGTTTATGGTGCCTTAATTTCAGGATTGTTTCGCTCGACTTGGGGTAGGAGGACGATAACTAATTTGCATACTTTGGTAGTCCGAACAAATGCTGGCGGGGAAAGGCTGTTTTGTAATTTGATTTTACAAGCAAATTATAAAGGTAGGTTGGGTTAAAACCTTCGTGTGACGTAGGGGAAAGCGAGCTTGTCAATATTGCAATAATTTTCCCGCTGGTGCGGGGACTGTATTTGCAAACTCACACAGGTCCGTTGGGTTCTTATGATGCAGGTTGAATACTGGGAATGGCTTGGCAGCTGGGTTAGTCTAGGCAGTGTTTGACACTAAAGTGACGGTTTTGGACGGGGATCGCTGGGCGCAGGGAACAATGTTTGTAAATAGGGGAGTGCTATACCTACTATGGGTTCAACTTTCGATGTGTTTGGTAATGGTTTGTGGGAACGCGCCTATTACATCAACATGGTCGTTCTTTTAGCAGTGACGGCTGGGAATTTGGGACAGAGTTATTGGGAAGAAAAGGCCTATTGACAACAGGTATCTTTTTGGTGAAATTATGGTGTTTTTTAAATAGGATATGTACGCGATAATCGAAGCAAGTGGCAAACAACTTAAGGTTGCCCCAGGTGATAAGATCGAAGTTAACCGTTTAGCAGTTGAACCGGGGCAAACGGTAGTTTTTGATCGTGTACTGTTAGTTAATGATGGTAGCAACGTGAAGGTGGGACAACCAACAGTGCCAAATGCTGTGGTTGTTGCAGATGTGCTTGAGAATAAACGCGGACCGAAGGTTATCGCTTTTAAATTTCGGCGGCGTGAGGGTTATCATCGCAAAGTAGGGCATCGACAAGAGTTGACAGTATTACAGATAAAGGAAATTAGGTTTTAAGTATGGCGCACAAAAAAGGTCAAGGTAGTACTCGGAATGGTCGGGATAGCAACAGTAAACGCCTTGGAGTCAAGGCGTTTGGAGGGGAGTTTGTCCGGGCTGGGAGCATTTTAGTCCGCCAGCGCGGGACAGTATTCATCCCTGGTCGGAATGTGGGAGTCGGACGGGATTGGACATTGTTTGCTCTCACGGACGGGATTGTACGGTTTGATAAGGAGGGACGAAGGGTAAATATTGATCCGGTACCCCAGCCGGTACCAGCAAATGGTTAAAACTGTCTAAGGCTTTTGAAATTTTTTGCGGGGCGGGAGGGTTTTAAATCCTCTCGCCCATTTTATTTTCGAAGAAAGCGAGGTATGTGCTGGATGAATGTTTGCTGTGTTGTGGGAAATTAGTAAAATTCGGGTCGGGAGTTTTGGTGTATGATTAACATATGTTTGTCGACGAGGTTAAAATCTATGCAAAGGCAGGTGATGGGGGAAACGGTTGTGTAGCGTTCCTTCGTGAAAAAGGACGTCCGAAAGGAGGGCCTTGCGGAGGTAACGGAGGACGTGGTGGACACGTAATTTTAGAGGCTGACCATGATATTAACAATTTGATCGCCCAGTTTTATCAGCCGCGGTTGATTGCTGAGGATGGTGAACATGGTAAGGGTAAGGGAATGGATGGTCGGTCAGGATTGGATCTAATTGTTAAAGTGCCATGTGGAACATTAGTTTGGCGGTTATGGAGCACTCGCGGAGGAGGTATCAAAGCAAAAGCTGAGCAAGCACCAACCGAAGTCCAGGAAGAGGATGCGGTGCAGCCAGCAAAACCCACACAATCGCTATTGGATAAGTATCCAAACCGGGAGTTGATAGCAGACCTGGTGCATCATGGGCAAAGATTCATCTTATGCAGGGGAGGACGTGGCGGTCTAGGGAATAAAAACTTTGCGAATCCTATTAGGCAGGCGCCACGGTTTGCATTACCAGGTGAACCTGGGGAGGAAGGGGAATTCATTTTGGAACTCCGGATCATAGCGGATATTGGACTAGTTGGATATCCGAACGCTGGTAAATCCACGCTTTTAGCAGCGATTTCCAGGGCAAGGCCTAAAATTGCACCATACCCGTTTACGACTTTGCATCCTAATATTGGAATTGTCGAATACCCGGACTTTAAGCGGGTAACTGTATGTGACGTTCCAGGATTAATTGAAGGAGCCCACATGAACGTGGGGTTAGGCCACTCGTTTTTGCGGCATATCCAGCGTTGCAAAGGGTTAGTTTTACTTATTGATATGGCAGGTACGGACGGCCGGAATCCTTGGGATGATTACTATCAATTGCTACGTGAGCTGGAATTGTATGACCTCACATTATTGGAACGCCCGCGGTTAGTAGTAGCAAATAAAATGGATGAGCCTGCAGCAAAAGAGCTCTTAAAGAAATTTAAAAGGCGCGTGCCTAAAACAAAGGTGTTGGAAATTTCAGCAGCGTTCGGTATCAACATTGATAAGTTTAAAGAAGAAATTCGGAAGTTAACGGAGCAGGCGGCCGAGCCGATCAAGGTTTTCGGGCCGTCACCCTCACACCCACTACCAGAACAGGAAGAAAGAACCTTTCAGTCTAGTTCTTGACCGATTGGGATGTGCGTTTAGTCCGTGTTTTTGGCTTTATCTGGCGGGAATAGCTCGACTGCTATGGTTGATTGGCTTTCTGATGCACGATGGGAAGGTAGCTGTTTTTCAAATTCCAGTCAGAGAAAGGTTGACAGTGGGTGCAAGACGATTATGTGACTTGTCGGGTTGGGTTTAGAACTTGGGTGGGAAAAGCTCCAAATGAGATAGATAGGAAACAAAAGAGTTAGTGTTTGAGTATCGAAGGCAAATTTGGTACAGGACCAAGGAGCAATGAGCATAAAGTTTTCGAAGTATCATGGACTTGGAAATGATTATCTTGTGATAGAGCCTCCGGCTCTAGGAGAGAATCCTTCGCCTGGAGAGATACTCCTTATATGTCATCGGAATTTTGGGGTTGGTGCAGATGGGATTTTGTACGGACCTTTAGAAGTTCAAGGTTGGAAATTTGGTGTTCGTATTTTTAATCCCGATGGCAGCGAAGCGGAGAAGAGTGGTAATGGAATTCGAATTTTTGCGAGGTACCTTTTTGATCGTGGGCTTGTCCAAGGCGAAAAAGAATTTGCGATCGGTACACTAGGTGGATTAGTGACAGCAATAGTGCAGGATAAAGGACGGATGATTACTGTGGAGATGGGGCAATTGAGTTTTTGGAGCGATGCGATTCCTATGCGGGGGAGCCGGCGGGAAGTGATCCAGGAGGAGATTGAGGTGGGAGGGGAGCGTTTGACTTTTTGCGCCGCAACGATAGGTAATCCACATTGTGTAATAGTGTCTGTTCCGGATCCGACTCCAGAAATAGCCAAGCGATTAGGTCCGTTGATTGAAAATCATTACCTTTTTCCTAAACGTACTAACGTGCAGTTCCTTAAAGTGTTGGATCGGCACAACATACGGATTGAAATTTGGGAACGGGGTGCTGGATATACTTTGGCAAGCGGCAGTAGTAGCTGTGCTGCCGCTGGAGTTGCTTACCGTTTAGGGCTTTGCGATAGTCCCGTGACAGTTCATATGCCTGGTGGGACGTTGCTTATTGAGATTGACAACGGGTTTAGGGTTAGAATGACGGGTTCGGTAATTCATGTTTGTGATGGAATAATTTCCGATGAAATGCTTGAGCAACAGAAAGACATTAGGCTAAAGTAGGACCGTACACTTTAGCTACTGGGATTTTTGTTCGTTATTCGTTTGCACAAAGCGTTTTAATAGTTCTCAGGCTTATGTTTAGGGGAACTTATACAGCAATTGTAACCCCGTTTAAAGACGGGAAGATTGATGAAGATGCATACCGACAGCTGATTGAAATGCAGGTAAGGGCCGGTGTTGACGGGATTGTGCCCGTTGGAACCACCGGCGAGGCTTCCACATTAAGCTATGAGGAACATCTTCATGTGATTGAGCTGACTGTTAAATTTGTCCGCAAACGTGTGAAGGTTATTGCTGGTACTGGGGCAAATTCTACAAGTGAAGCAATTTATTTAACAAAAGAGGCTGAAAAACTCGGGGTGGACGGATCGTTGCAAGTGGCACCGTATTACAACAAACCCACTCAAGAAGGATTATTCCAACATTTCCGTGAGATAGCATCCAATACTAAACTGCCAATTATGCTTTATAGCATTCCTAGTCGTTGTGGGGTTGAAATAGCAGTGGACACAGTTTGTCGATTAGCGCGGGAATGTAAAAATATAGTTTCGATAAAGGAAGCCGGTGGGAATGCTGATCGTGTGAGTTTAATGCGGACTTTGCTTGATCGTCGGTTCACAATCCTTAGTGGGGATGATTCTCTGACTTTACCATTTATGGCGGTTGGTGCAGAAGGTGTCGTAAGTGTGGCTTCAAACATAATACCTAAGGAGGTGGTGAAGATGGTTCGGGCTTTCCTTAAAAACGACGCAGCGGGAGCACGAAAGATCCACCTCAAGTATTATCCATTGTTTAAGGACTTGTTCATTGAGACCAACCCAATCCCAGTCAAGGCAGCCTTGGCAATGATGGGGCTGATGAAGGAAGAATATAGGTTGCCACTTGTACCAATGCAGCCTGCGAACCGTGAAAAACTCCAGAGGACATTGGTCGCATGTGGTGTCTTGAAATCTTAATTGTCTAACGGTTGGTATGGTGCGGATAGTTATCGTAGGTGCGAAGGGGCGAATGGGCCAAGCTGTGCGTGCTGCTGCAGCTTCCTATTCGGATGTTGAGGTGGTGGGGTTGGTTGATCAAGGCGACGATCCCGCCACCGTAATCGATAAGTGTGATGTAGTAGTGGATTTCAGTGTCCATACAATTACACGTCAGCTTGTAGAGCTTTGTGCTAGCTGCGGGAAGGCAATGGTGATTGGCACAACGGGGCATTCAGAAGCCGAGCGCCAGGAAATATTACAGGTGATTAAGCCAATCCCTGTGGTTTGGTCGTCAAATTTCTCTACCGGTGTAAATGTGCTTTTTTGGCTGGTTCGAAGGACTACGGAGATCTTAGGGCCTGAGTATGACGTAGAGATAGTAGAATTGCATCATCGGATGAAGAAAGATGCACCTAGTGGTACAGCGAAGACGTTAGCTGAAGTGGTTGCACAGGCAAAGGGATTGGATTCCGCCAAAGCTGTGGTACACGGTAGGGTAGGAATTGTGGGCGAACGACCACCAGACCAGATTGGGGTTCACGCCGTTCGGGCTGGTGATATTGTGGGTGAGCATATCGTTTTGTTTGGTACCATGGGGGAACGGCTTGAACTTAGGCATGCGGCCTCTAGCCGCGAAACATTTGCTCGAGGAGCACTTCGCGCAGCGCGATGGGTTGTTTCTAAGCCGCCGGGGGTTTATACAATGCTTGATGTTTTAGGTCTTAAGTAAATGATCAGCAAGCCGGTGATTTCGCTGGTTAATCCCACCGTTGCTATTGTCGGTATTGGTTCAAATCTCGGCGATCCAAAACGCAACGTTGAACTTGCTTTTGAAGCGATCCGAAGACTTGCTACAGGCCCGTTGATTGTCTCGAGCCTGTGGCGAACGCCTGCAGAGGGATGTGCACCTGGGACCCCCGATTTCATAAATGCAGTAGTAGCTTTAGTACCTTTGCCAGAAGAGACTCCATTATCCCTGATGCGAAAATTGCGTCTAATTGAATTTGAGTTTGGCCGGCCTTTGTTTCGGGAGAAAAACCAACCCCGAACCTTAGATTTGGATTTGATTGCATATGGGAACGTGGTGATGGTGAGTGATGAACTGATTTTGCCTCACCCTGCAGCGCATAAAAGACGGTTTGTTCTAGGGCCACTAAGTGAGATCGGACCAGAGCTGGTACTCCCTGGTCAAACAAAAACGGTATTAGAGCTCTGGAATCAGCTTTAACTAACACTGTAGGCAGTTGCGGTAAGTTTGCTGGATATGGCCAACGATTTCGTAACGGATGATTTTGAGCCGAAACAGGCTAACAACACGGTTAAGAAGCATGTGCCTCGAGTTATTTTGGCTTCAGGTTCACCTCGTCGGTTAGAGTTGTTGAAACAGGTCATTCCAAATTTTGAAGTGGCAAGCCCCGATGTAATTGAGCTTGAGGAACCAGAAATTCCGCCTGATCGGTTGGCGATGGCTAACGCATTTAACAAGGCCATGGCAGTAGCAACTAGGATCCCAGATGCTTTAGTAATCGGGGCTGACACTGTTGTGGAGTTGAATGGGCAGATATACGGAAAGCCCAAAGACATCTACCATGCAAAAACTATGCTAATGGAGTTACGGGGTAAGACACACCGCGTTATAACAGGAGTGGCTTTAGTTTGGATAGAAGTAGGCGTTACAAGGACTTTTGCAGAGGTTAGTCACGTGACGTTTAAGCAATTTAGTAATGCAGACTTGGAGCAATATCTTGCCAGGGTTAATGTTTTAGACAAAGCAGGCGCGTACGCGATCCAAGAAACCCCCGAGTTGATTATCCAGTCGTACACGGGGTCATGGTCCAACATTGTTGGGTTGCCCATTGAAAGAGTCGCGGAGGAGTTAAGTAAAATTCCCAATTTCGCACAATATTTCCCGAAACCCAGGGAAGTATAAATACGTGATTTATGTTTTGCCCAAAAATTTAATGGGGTGGGAGAAGGAGTTACCCTCGCCGCATGGTTGAAGGGTTAGATAGCCGCCAAGACTTCACTTTTACACGCTTTGCAATTCCCATAAAGATTTTTTCTATTGCCTTAGCTGTAATGTGAGAAGGGTAACTCCATCTGGTTTCAGAAGACAACTAGATGTTGGGGAAGGGAATACGGCAAACAAGCATAAACGTACCCGGTTTTGTTGAGGGGGTATTAGTGTTGCTATGCAATGCTTAGGCCCAAAAGATTTTCCGGCATTGTCTTTTGATAAAGCGGGTTGGTGGGGCTAATTTTTGCTGTGCCCGGTGCGAGGGATAGGATTTTAGAAAGCAAGTTTGGGGTTGATTTTCAGCGTAACGGTTTGGTCTAACAGCGACCAGTCTTTGGTTAAATAGGAAGGATATGCGCGGGTCCTTTTACTCAATTCTGAACCAGTCGAAATCGGCATACCCGATCCTTTTACCCTGCAGGTGTGTTCCTAAAGCAAAAATCCCTATTTTACTACCGGTCCACCGGCCCTTTTTGGCCACGAATTCCATTGGGATCGTAACGAAATTTGTGTTGTCGAAGGAATAGCTGAATTTACAGGTTGCATCGGGTGAGATTTCTGCCCGGAGGTAGACTGAATTAGTGTTGAGTGGACGAATAGGCGTTGTGGTATTAGGAAAACCTAGGTGGGCATTTCTGCATGTTATAAAGACTAATTGTTGATCTGAGGCGGTTTTTTGTATGGCGAGAGCCGCGTAGTCGAGTCCGAAAATAATTAGTCCTGCAACTTCGCCATTTTGTAACAATTCAGTGGTAACTAATGTGGTAGCAGTGAATTTGGGAGCTGGGAATTTTTGAAGCAACAGATTTGGGATATCTAAGAAATTTGTCCATTTCTCTGGGGGTGGTACGCAATAGAGTCTGAGGAAACCCATAGAAGTGGGGAAGGCCCAATTAGGTTGAGGATTGGCCTGCCACTGCCATTGCAGGCCGAGGCGTGGTTCATTGAACTCATCCGAGTCGCTCGGTGTGTAAGGTTTCGCTTGCAGAGCAAGTATAGGTTTTTGGTGACTCAACACTGGTTCGCCAACCCCGTCTCCGTCAAGGTCGACCCCAATGATTGGCCAATGGTTTTCCCAATGTACAGGTTGCAAATGGACTACCCTACCGAAGGCGTCTTTATCTTGGAAGTGTACGAACCAATCACGGCCATCGGGGGTATCGACGAGTGCTCCCTGGTGGGGACCGTTGATTTGAGTTGGCCCTTGATGCAGGACACGTTTTACTTCGTAAGGTCCGTAAATGTTTGTTGAGCGTAGGACAACTTGCCAGCCGTAGGAAACTCCCCCCGCAGGTGCAAAAATGTAATAATATGGTGGTCTTTTGTATAGTTTGGGACCCTCGATGGTAGGGTTATCTTGTTCGCCATCATACACGATTACGCCATCGTCGAGCAGTTCCAAACCGTCTTGTGACATCTTGCTAATTACAAGGACGCTTTTAATTCCTGAGCGACTGGCAGCCAGGGCATTAATCAGGTACGCTTGCCCGTCCTCATCCCAGAATGGGCAAGGATCGATCCACCCCCGTACTTTTTTAATTAGCGTTGGTTTTGACCAGGGGCCTGTGATGTTGGTGGCGGTGACAACAAAAATGCCGAAATCAGGATCGCCATAGAAGATGTAGAATTTGTTGTTGTGATACCTGATCGCTGGGGCCCAAATTCCACATCCGGGTCGTGGTCGGTTGTAGTACTCTTCCGGAACGAGTTTTTGAACTGCATGGCCGATGAGTTCCCAATTTACTAAATCGTAGGAACGGAGTATGGGAAGGCCTGGCACGCATTCGAAACTGGAACTTACTAGATAAAACTCATTTCCTACTCGTATGACGTCTGGGTCGGAGTAATCTGCGTGTAAAACTGGGTTTTTGTACGTTCCATCCCCATTGTCTGCAACCCAGACGCGTGAACAAAAGTCTGAGCCGTTGACCAAACAACGCAGCAAACATAGGGCAAACACAATTTCGGCTACGGTATGTTTCATAGGCGCCAGAATGTTAAAAGTGATCACGTTCGTGAGCAACTTCTAATAGTTTAACTCGTGCGTGAGTTGCACAGCAAAATTTTGAGGGTTTACCATGTCGCTTGAGGTTATGTTACCAGGAATCGAGAGCGAGGAATGTGATGCTTTTGGGGTTTTTCTGTGGAGTCTTATTAGGATGCGGCTTGGGTGCTTAATTTGAACGGATGATCATATGATCCATTTCCCAGCATTTCTGAGTTGTGGTTATGGTCAGGTAAGCGTTGTTAAAATAGAAGAGCTTGTAATTAGCCCAATATAGGAGGTTGATTCAGTTTTAGAATGTGATACGATTTCGACCGTTATGAGCGGAACGATCGCAGATCCTATTGAATTTATTCTTGGACGGCGCAGCATAAGATCATTTTTGCCTGGTGAGATTGATGCAACAGTTGTGCGGAAAATTTTAGAGGCTGCCATGGCTGCGCCGTCGGCAATGGCTAAGGACCCTTGGCGGTTCGTGGTGGTACGTGATCGACGTACACTATTATCTTTATCAGAGACATTGTCAAATGGTAAAATGTTAGTCACGGCGGCCCTTGGTATTGTGGTCTGTGGGGATATTGAAGTAGCCCATGACCGGCAGTTGAGTTATTTATTGCAGGATTGTTCGGCTGCAATAGAGAATATGTTACTGGCGATTCATGGCTTAGGGTTAGGGGGGTGTTGGCTTGGAATTCATCCCCGGGTAAACCGAATTACTCATGTTAGGTCCGTTCTGGGTTTACCGGACAATATTATACCGGTTGCGTGCATCGCTATTGGTCACCCTGCTGAGAAAAAAGAACCACGGACCAGGTATAACGAAACATATGTGCACTACGACAGATGGTGAAGAGCGGAATTGGTTATTAGCCAGTTTTCTTTTGTTGAGTTTTTGGAAGGTTTGCCTGGATTTCTTGTAAGATTAAAAATGAGAGATTTCGGTCACCGAATGTACCTACTCGAATTTTGATTTCCGTTGTGGAAGAAGTTGAGCGTCTGAGGGTGATTGTTACACGTCGATTATCTGCTGTTTGAGCTACGAGTTGTCCGAATGTGGCATCCTTTTTCTCTGCCAGTTTTTGGTATTGGAGATTTGTGATTGCTTTCTGGGAGGCTTCCCAGGTGTTATCTAATGGAGCCTCCTGTGTGGTTTTGAGTTCTCCAGTGAGATATGCGTAAGTTGTCAAACCTGCAGCCGCGCCAGCTGTACCTGCAATGACTATAGCGCATCCGGTTGAAAGAAGGGATGTGGGTAAGATAACCCAGGTAAACAGCCGTCGGCTCCATTCCTTTCGCCCATGTTTTTTGAGGTTTTTCATAGCCCCACACAACATGATGCCATCAAACAACGGTCACCACAACGTAATTTTTTTTGCCCTTTCGCAGGAGCAAATGTTTGCCAAACAAAAGGTCATTTCTTGTGATGTTTCTCTGCCATCCGGCTTGACGCATGTTATTGACGTAGATTCCGCCGCTATCGATATCTTTCCTTGCTTGGGATTTGGATGGGCAGAGCCCGGTTAATACGAGCAACTCTATGAGAGGTAATCCTTGACCGTCGAACCGTTCTCCAGGCACTTGGTAGGTCGGGACTTCACCAATTACCTCTGCAAACACAGATTCAGTAACGCCATCCACATCGCCTCCGAACAAGATTTCACTTGCTCGAATGGCTTCGCCCGTTGCAGATGAGCCATGCACTAGTTCAGTTACCGCTTTGGCTAGTGCACGGTGTGCCTCACGTTTCGAGGGATCTTGAGTATGTTTGGATTCTAATTCAGCTATTTCGTCCCGACTATAAAAGGTAAAGTATTTTAGGTAGCGGATGACATCCCGGTCATCCGTATTGATCCAAAACTGGTAGAATTTATACACGCTAGTTTTGGCAGGATCCAACCACACAGCACCAGCCTCAGTTTTTCCGAACTTTGTGCCAGAAGCAGTCGTAATAAGCGGCATTGTCAAGCCAAATACTGTTTTTCCAAGTTTTTTGCGGATCAAGTCGATGCCAGCCGTTATATTCCCCCATTGATCGCTGCCTCCAATCTGTAACTCACAATTATAATCGCGGCATAAGACGTAAAAGTCGTATGCTTGAAGTAGCATGTAGCTGAATTCGGTGTAGCTGATTCCGGTGTCGCGAGATTCCATTCTTAGGCGGACGCTTTCTTTCGCAAGCATTTGATTGACAGAGAAGTGCTTGCCAATGTCCCGGAGAAAATCCAGAACTGAGAGGTTTTCGGTCCAGCTAGCATTGTCTAATAATCGTGCTGGGTTGCTTGTGGAATCAAAATCTAAAAGCTTTCGTAGTTGTCGTTTTACACCATCGATGTTTTTTGCGATGGTTTCTTTGCTCAGAAGTTGACGTTCTTCTGATTTGCCGCTTGGATCGCCAATGGTGCCCGTCGCACCTCCTGCAACAGCAATGGGGTGATGTCCTGCCAGTTGGAATCGCCGAAGGACCAGTAATGGTACAAGATGTCCTACGTGAAGGCTATCTGCGGTTGGGTCAAAACCGCAGTATAGTACGATCGGACCTTGGTTCAGCCGTTGTTTTAATCCTTCAAGGTCCGTGCAATCGTGGATTAATCCACGCCATTGAAGTTCTTCCAATATCTGCACGAAGGAAAAACTAAACAGTAATACCAATAATTCAACAAAGATTGCGGGAAGCAAAACTTTTAGGGTAACAGCGAACGGGTAAAACAGTTGAAATGGGCTAAGGAGCATTACTGGGTTACGGATGGCAGAGAACGAACCATTTGAGCATTATTAATTTTGCGTGTATTTTTTGTCTTAAAGCAAAAAGGAGGTAAACATGTCAAGCGACGTTAAGTTTAGAACAACGGTAGAATGGACAGGTGCGTTTCCTATCCAGGCACGTGCAAGAAATCATCATATGTACATTGACGAGCCTGCTCAGGCGGGCGGTAATGATAAAGGGCCCACCCCAGTAGAGTACGTTTTGATAGGGTTGGGTGGATGCATCTTGTTTGTTGGTCGATTAGTCGCCAACGAAATGGGATTAGACTTAAAGTCGGTTAAAGTAACCCTGAGTGGGACATTGAATCCTGCAAAATTCCGGGGGCAACCCACAAACGATCGCGCAGGATTTAAACAGATTGAAGTTGAAATAGAGGCAGATCCGAATATACCACGCGAGAAAATTGAGGAATGGATTAAAAAGGTTGAATCGAGATGTCCCGTAGGCGATAACCTTCAAAACCCTACACCGATAACATTTAAGATAAAATGAAGGACTCCGGGATTGAAGGTAACTCAAGTTTGAGTTAGCAAATTTTGAAGTGTGCAATAAAGTTATGCAGGGCCAGTATTCCAGCGGAATACTGGCCCTAAAGTTTTTAGTTTTGTAAGGGTTGAGCCGTTGGCAAAAGACAGGCGTGATTTAGCAGTAAATTTGAATAAAGTATTATAAGTTGTTGGATTGGGTCAGTTGGGTTAGGAAACGTGGCGAGCGTGAAGAAAAAACTATATGCAGACAACATAACCCATCTTTTGGACCAGATTGTCCAAGTATGGGAGAGGGGAGGATTTCCATTCTGTAGCGAGATTTGTTCTAGTGCAGTGGCATATTTTGCAGTGGTTTTATTTTCGCGGTTTAGGGTACCGGTGTTATTGGTCACAGGGACTACAATTGAGGCTGAGTCGATGGCTCACGAAATCGATGAATGGATCTCGGCCGAGATGGACAATGAGCTAGCATCTGAAGGAAGTAGTGCGTTGGTTTTTCCTTCTTGGGACATAGTGCCTGGTGAAAGGCAGTTACCTGACAGCGAAACGGTTGGCCGTCGTTTGGCTACGCTTTTGAGTTTAGGCAGGGGGCACGTTCCTTCGAACGTAAAGGATCAGCTCAGAAACGAGGCACAACCCAAAGTTCGGTTTATATGTACTCCGGTAAGTGCGTTAGTGCAAAAGACATATTCGCTTAGTGCCCTGGTACGGCGGAGTAAAATGATTCGGGTAGGCGATGAGTTAGACCCGGTGGGTTTCTCGGATTGGGCGGTTGCGTATGGGTACGAGGCGGTGGGTAAGGTAACTCAACGTGGTGAAATAGCGCGTAAAGGTGGAGTTCTTGACATTTGGCCTTTGAGTAGCGCGCAACCTATTCGGATTGAGTTTTTTGGTAATATAATCGAGTCAATTAGGGCTTTTGATTCGTTGACCCAACTTTCGACTGAAAAGCTTGGTAGTATTTGGGTTCCTCCCGCGGGGGAACTTGCTTTCATCCGGGAATGTGCTCAAGAGGCGGAAAAGAAAGATGAATCAGGCTGTGCAGTTAGTTTCATCGAGAATTTACCTGCTGGGACGGTGGTCTTGTTTGTGGAACCACATCTTTTAAAAGAACGGTTAGATGAGTACGGTCGGGATATCCCCGCACGAGATATAGCTCACTTCTCGCCTGAAACTCTTTTTAGTCGGCTTCGGGTTAGGAGTCATAGAGTAGGATTCGTGTCTGAGCTACCAGGACATTTGGGAGTCGATGGGCTTCGCAGTTGGATTAAGAGTGAGGCGAATTTGGAAATTGGGGTTATCAGGTTCGGGATCGAATCGCTTGAAACATATCGGCCCATTCGATCAGGCGGAGTTCTTCCTGAAGTAGAAGCTGCACAGAGACGCGAGTTTTTCCATCAGCTTGCACGCTGGCAGAGACAGGGTTATACGGTGCGAGTATTTTGCAGCAGCGAGGTGGAGGCTAGGCGCTTTGAGGAGTTGTGGGATGAGTACATTCCTCTAGGATTTTCAGGGGAGGGCGGGGCAATGGTGGGGGTCAAACCGAAGCCGGAGCGAGGAACGTTATCAGGTGGGTTTGTGTGGCTTGATTTAAAGTTAGTGGTGGTTACTGATAACGAAATTTTCGGTCGTCGTCGGCCAATCACAAGGCGCGTTACTTGCAAGCATGTGATGGAGACTTCCACCACATTTGCGGATTTAGATTTATCGGAGCTAGAAGTAGGGGATTTAGTTGTACATGCAACCTATGGTATAGGTAAGTTTGTGGGGTTAGAAACGGTATGTCGCAGTTCCAAACCCCAAGATAATACGCCTACTGGCGAAACTGAGTACATTGTGATTGAATACGCTCCTCGGCGGCCGGGAGATCCCCCACCTAAACTTTATGTTCCCCTTAGTCAGGCACATCTTGTTAGTCGTTATGTGGGGGTTCGGGGTAGCCGGGTGAAACTTAACACACTCGGTAGCAAAAGATGGGCTAAGACTCGTGCGCAGGTGGAACGTGCGGTTATGGATTTGGCCTCGGAGTTGCTAATGATCCAAGCTGCACGTATGGCCCACCAGGGTTACGCGTTCGGGCCTGATACGCCTTGGCAAAGAGAGTTAGAGGGAATGTTCCCATACGAGGAGACTCCCGATCAACTAAAAGCAATATTGGAGACCAAAGCTGACATGGAAAAACCACGGCCTATGGACAGATTAATCTGTGGGGATGTGGGGTTTGGAAAGACAGAGGTGGCGATTCGGGCGGCATTTAAAGCTGTGATGGATGGCAAACAAGTGGCAGTATTGGCCCCCACAACGGTGCTTGCTCAACAACACTACAATACATTTCGAGAGCGGATGGCACCGTTCCCCGTAAGTATAGAATTATTGTCGCGATTCAGATCTAAGAAGGAGCAATTGGAGGTTATAGAACGGTTGGGCAGGGGCGCAGTCGACATTGTAATTGGTACTCATCGTCTACTCCAGGACGACGTCGTATTTAAAGATTTGGGATTGGTAATAATTGACGAGGAACAGCGGTTTGGGGTTATGCATAAGGAGAAGCTGAAAAAGCTCCGTCTTACGGTGGATGTGCTTACTATGACAGCTACCCCGATCCCTCGAACGATGTATCTGGCATTGTGCGGACTCCGAGATATTAGCGTAATTCAAACACCGCCCCAAGATAGACTTCCAGTTGAAACCTTTGTGATTGAGCAAGACGATGAGCTCATTCGGAAGGCTATATTGCGGGAATTAGCGCGAGGGGGTCAGGTTTTCTATTTACATAACCGTGTTAATTCTATTTATCAAAAGGCCGAATATTTGGAAAAGCTAGTGCCTGAAGCTAGACTCGTATTAGCGCACGGGCAAATGCCGTCGGCTCAACTGGAACGGAATATGGCCCTATTCGTAGATGGCAAAGCCGATGTGCTCCTTTGTACGACTATAATTGAGAACGGCATTGATATTCCTCGTGCAAACACAATAATTATTGATGGGGCACATAAGTTTGGGCTCAGCCAATTATATCAGCTTCGAGGTCGGGTGGGGCGTTATACTCATCAGGCTTATGCTTACCTTGTATTGCCTCGTCATACCATGTTGTTCCGTAATGTGCGTCAGCGGATTAGCACGATAAAACAGTTTTCATCGCTTGGATCCGGGTTCAAGGTTGCATTGCGTGACCTGGAAATACGTGGTGCGGGGAATATTTTGGGTCCCGAGCAAAGTGGACATATTGCAGCTGTTGGGTTTGATTTGTATTGCAAGTTACTTAAACAGGCGGTCGAAACTCTACGTGGCAAACCTGTAGTTACGCAACCACAAGTTGAGGTTCGGTTCGATTTCCTTGCTTTAGGCCCACTTCTGGGAAAGGACACACGTGTTACTGCGTTTTTGCCACCTGCTTATATCCCGGATATCCAGCAGCGAATTGAGATTTATCGTAAGCTTGGCCAAGTGGATTCGCTTGAAACACTTGCTGAATTAAAACGCGAGCTTGAGGATAGGTTCGGTCCGATGCCTGAACCTGTAAAATTGCTGTTCCTTGTGGAGGAATTGAAAGTTTTGGCAAGGGACCGGCAAGTGAATGTTTTAAAAGTGGAGTCTAACAAACTAATGATTTCTCGACGCGGGGAAATGATAATGAGTAACGGGCGCTTCCCAAGGCTTAGATCGAATACCGTTTTGGGTAAGCTGCGAGAAATCAAAAGGTTTCTCCTCCGGATTCCAACTCAACAACCTGAAGGTGTTGAGAGTATGCCCAGCCAAATGCCTATCAGAAAATGGAGTTCGACAGGTGTAACATCGAGTGATCACGCGCAAAGCTTTTCGCCGTAATTGGAAAAATCGTGTAGGTCCCAGTGCTTGTTATAAAGTGGCGGTGGAAATTCTGCGATAGATACTTTTAGAACACGTGTGAGTCTTTGACGAGGGTAGTTGGATGCTGTTGGCAAGTATACGTTTTTGTTTTAATGCTGCCTTGGAATTAAGCTGCCGTTCAAGGCCCAACCGTGAACTCTGCAGAAAGAATTAAAGTCTGGCCCCTGTTGCCTGTGCATTGTTTTAGAGCAGATTATCTCTGGGGAATCAGGGAGGTGCCATTGTGCAGACGATTACAGGGGGGATGACTGAAGTTTTTTCGGCCAGTAAGAAGAGGCTCGACAGGTATCAGCTAACCGAAGTAACTGATATCCAGCCGAGAAAATGTTTTGTAAAAATTGATTGAAACAGGAGTTTATCTACGGGTTTTTGCGTTTTTATGGGTAAAACCGGTCTTTAATCGCAGATTCCTAAAGGGTGGGGATGGTTTTGGATGGGGGTGCCCCTTTAAACAAAAATGGGGTGGCTGACGGGACTCGAACCCGCGACAACCAGATCCACAGTCTGGGGCTCTACCACCTGAGCTACAGCCACCATGCAATTTTCACACTATTCAACAACCGTTAATACGTCAAGCCATGTAATTATGCCAATTTGCTCCCTGCTTCAACATTGAAAAACTATATGAGTGTCCACGCGAAGGTTGAGGTTAACCCCTAGGAGCAATGTGCACCCATTTTGAAGCAGGCCCCTCTCTTATGCATAGGCGCTTTCAGTGTCTGAAACAGTTTCAGTTGGGACCACGCGCTTTTAAAAAATGGGAGCGCCCATCCTGTGAGTGCCATCCTATGTAAATCCTCACAGGCGAAGTCCTAACTGGGAATAATGACCTTGGATCGATTAAAGCACCGTCATAGGTCTCACCGGTTTGGTTAGATGACTATTTTTTTAGGGGGTGCCATTAGTGCACAGAGACATCTTTTACCAAGAGGCGATTGAGTACCAGTAGCAGCATGAGAAAATTAAGGGATTCAGACTCTTATGTGCGAAAAAGGTACGAAACGGTGGACAAATCCACCTTCCTAAAGCTGTGGGATGATGTTATTTAAGCACCGCATCGGGGTCGAGATGAAGCCTTTTGAGCCAATTGCGTACTTCTGCAGGGTCAATCCGGTTCCATGAATTTGCCACCGTTAAGATTGCATTTTGTTTGAGAGTTTCCTCAGAAATCATGTTGATCCACTGGCTGGCAAATTGTGGGTTTTCCACCGCAATTTGGTTTATGTAAGCCACTATGGCCACATCGCGAATTGGATTTGTGGGGAGAGACCGTAACCAGTCACCCGCTTTTATGGGTTCGAGACTTGCCCAGTGAGTAATTACTTCTTGAATGGCTGAAATTTTGGTTTGGGGATCGGTGAGGGATATCACCCAGCTTGCGGCGGCGGCTGGGTCTTGCATAGCCCATTCTGTTGCAACAAGCATGACGGTGGATGGTTGGATTTCAAGAGGTGTGAACCGGGTAAGTATTTCGGCGGCCTGTGCAGGCGAATTATTGACCAATGCGTTTACTATACCCGAAAGGATAGCTGCTCGTTCAGTTGCTGACGGCGTTTTTTCCAACGCACTCAAGGCGCTTTCAAGGTCATGTGTAGCCCAGATGCGGCCGATTTCTGTCAGGAGGCCAAGCTGTTCTTGTACAGGGACGAATTTATTGACCAGGTCGAGTGCACGCAATGGATCTGAGTAACCGAGTTCGCGAGCGACTGCACCCGCAATGTTAGCGCGGAGTTCCGGTTGGACGGCGTGTTCAAGCCAAGCCAAGACTGAAGCAGAATCTTGTCGAACCCATTTCATAATGGTGGACTCAATAACCCGAGTTCGGCCCTCTTGTTCAGGGAGTGTTAAGGCCCATTGGATTGCTGAGGCTGGATCTGTTTCCGCCAACATTTCCCCAATAGTCTCTAGTGTTCGGCGCTTAGCTAGTCCTGGAGGCAGATTAATAGCCCATTGCTTAGCAAATTCTGGATCAGATTTTAACAGACCAATGGCGATTGTGGGTAAAATAGTTAGATGTTCTCGGCTGGGAGGGATCTCACTGATGATATGAGCGGCCAGTTGTGGGTTGTCGAGGGCTAGTGTAATGGCGATCTCCCGCAACGCCTGAGTGCGCTCGGCGGGTGACTGCAATGAGCGTGCACGAAGTATTGCGTTGGTGGGATCAGACGCTGCCAAGTGTGATAACGATGCGCGGATTGCCTCTGTGCGGGTTTGACCCTGTGGTAGGGATAAGGCAGCATTAAGAGCGTTTGTAGGGTTTTCATCTGCCCATAACATTATAATATTGGCCAATAGCTCAGATTTGGCTGGGCATTGAGGAAGGGACTGCACGAAATCGAAGGCTTTTTGGGGATCAGCATTCGCCCATGTAGGTATTAGGAATCGTAACGCGTTTTCTCTTGCGGTTCCTCCCGGAAGTGCCTCCGTGAGTTTTATAGCTGTTTCAATAGCTGAATCTGGCCAGTGTTCGATAAGTGCAGTGATCGCGTGATTACGCTCAGTCCCAACAGGTAATTGGAGGGCATATTGCGCAGCAGTTTCAGGGTCTACTGAGGCCCAGCTAGCCATGACATTTCGTATAGCTGCTAACCGTATTAACCCACTGGGTAATGAAGCTGAGTAATCCATAGCTATCCTCGGGTTGACCATACCCAAAGTTTGGAACAGCCCTTCGAGGGCCGCTAGCTTGTGTTGGAGTGATAAACCTCCGGCTTGGATTTGCGTTAAAGCCTCATGTGGATCAATTGTCGCCCACGCCGCGAAGATTGTACGAAAACTTGATGACCTAAAGGTAGGAGGCAAATGTTTGACCAACTCAAGGGCCTCGTTTGGGTTAATTCCAGCAACGGTTTCTATTGCATAGTTTAGAAGCTCATTTTTGAGCGGTGACGCAGGAAGCGATTTTATCCATTCCACTGCCTTGGCAGGCTCAAATGCAAGCCATTCTTTTGTGGCACTTGCTATGAGCCGATCTCGACAAAGCGAGGCGGGCCAATCTACCAGCATGGATAGAGCACCCACGGGATCGATCAAACTCCACTGTCGTATAAAGGTTTGTCGCAATTCATTTTGGGGAGGGGCAAGCAAGGATTGTTTAATGCCCTCGGCTACAACTTTAAAGTCTTGAGCACTCAAAGCGCCGAAGATTAGGTTCCATTCGGAGGTACGGCGCCATACACGCTCGCGGCATTCCTCGTTGATCCGGCAGATGATTTGAGCGAGTGACAATGAAGGGGTCTCCTTATTTTTTGATATCCGTTGTCTCGGGGATGGAGACGGAGCTGCAGTGAGTTTTTGGGTGACTTCAGAGGAAAGGTCCCCATGCATGACGACGAATTTGGATGTCCATCGACCGACGAGTCCACCTATGGCAAAGGCAAGTATGAACCCCGCAAATAGTAGACCACGTTTCATGGCGTGTTTCGGTAAGGATTAATCCGTTTTTTCAGCCATAAATTATTAGCGGGACGCCGTTTTTGGACGACGTCCCGCCAACTTGTTGGACTTTTGCATTACTTCGGCCTCGCGGCACGATTTATTTGCAGGTAACGGTCACCGAATTACCTGACCCGCCTGTTATGGCATAACAACCACCCGCACAGTTTTCCACCGTTCCTGCCTTGACTTTTGTGTTGTAAGAATCTTGGATCCAAATTCCAATCCCACTGCAATTGCGAATATAGCAGTTGTTTATAGTTGCGTCGCGACTTCCAGTTAGGCTGAAAATTCCGCGACCGCAACGATCAGCGCTTACATAGTTTACCGTTCCCACTTGGTTTGTGTTGGCTACACGAAATCCTGCATAACCGCCACCGTAACAGCAATTGTAGGCGTAAACGGAACTGCCTGACCAATTTTTGGTATTATTAAGGAGTAGCCCACACCCAGTGGAGTTGTTAGCGGTAATTGTATTCCAGTAGAAACCGTCTACTGAATATGTTTCAAGACCGTGCGCTGTGGCGCCGTTGGCAGTTATGCTATTTACGTTAATGTTCCGTGTGCCAGCACTTTTGCCATCGTCGAATCGGAAGATCAATCCGCCTGTTACATCACAGCTACATCCGCTTAGGGTAATTCCGCTACTACTTCGTGACCAGATACCATATCGTGGTGAGCCGGTGATCTTCAGATTTTTGATCGTGACGTTATTTTTCCGGTCAAGTTGGATTACTGAGATTGTACCACTTTGGCCATATGCTTGTGTGCCACAGTAGTCGAGTATTAGGCCGTCTTTTGGGACAATACCGTATGTGGCAGCCGCAGTACCACTATTTTTGATGTAAATTGTGCCTGAGCTCATATTGTCTATACACGTTTGGATGGCTGTGTTGTAATCCGGGCCGGTGTAAACCACTGTCCCATCCACTTTTGCGGTCCAAGTGCTTCCAGACCGAGTAACATAGCCGGTTGCACAAAATGCAACTGTAGCAATTGTCAGTATGGGCATGGCAAGTATGGTAGAGTTTTTCATAGATTCAGCGTAGGTGTTTTAAGGTTTTGTGTTCGCGGTGAACTTCATTTGCTCTCTCAGTATAAAATTAAAATTTGGCTGCTGAAATTTGTCCATAGCCAGTTCTGGCTATCCTACGTAAGTTGCTAAGGCAAGTTTCCGAGCTTATTACCTGTATTGGTTATGGATGGCTGTGATGTGGGTACCTATAATAAACGCATGAAAGTGTGGTCGGGTTACATTGCAATTTTTGTCGTCGTTTTTTGTGTGTGTTTTTCATTTCGACAGGCTTTAGGAGAGCCGCTGAGAGTGGTTATCATTCCTCAGAAAGTTACCCCGTTTACGAATTATAATTTAGGTACTTGCACTGCACCGGATGGTTCTACTTTGAGTGTTGACTCACAGAGTTTGTTTTTAAACGGTCGGAGGTGGTTTCCAATAATGGGCGAGTTTCATTTTGCTAGATATCCCAGCAAAGAGTGGCGTGTTGAATTACTCAAGATGAAGGCGGGTGGAGTAGATATAGTTTCCACGTACGTGTTTTGGATTTTCCATGAGGAAATTGAGGGTCAGTATGATTGGGCTGGGAGTCGGGATTTGCGACAGTTTGTCAAACTTTGCGGAGAATTGGGTTTAAAGGTAGTAGTTCGTGTTGGCCCATGGTGCCACGGGGAGGTGCGTAATGGGGGATTTCCTGACTGGCTAATGAAGAAGGGGTGGAGGTTACGGTCTGGCGATACCAATTACCTCGCAAAAGTGAGGGAATTTTACGGCCAAATAGCAAGGCAGTTGGATGGGTTGCTTTGGAAAAATGGCGGGCCTGTAATTGGGATACAGCTTGAAAATGAATACCGTGGATTTGGAGGACATTTGGTCATGCTCAAACAGATTGCACGTGATGTAGGTTTAGACGTGCCGTTGTATACTCGAACAGGTTGGCCAGCACTTGCCAGGCCTGTACCCATCGGGGAAATCTTTCCAATGTACGGAGTCTATGCAGAAGGTTTTTGGGATCGCGAGCTGGTCCCAATGCCCGGTCGTTATTGGGCGGGGTTTCATTTCTCACACTTGAGGATGGATGAAAATATAGCGAATGAGATGCTTGGACGTCGCCAGGTAAAGGATGAAGAAGATGTTCAAGTTTACCCCTACCTAACGTGTGAGGTTGGAAGTGGCATGATGAATAGTTACCACAGACGACTTAAAATCGATCCGGAAGACGTTGAGGCAATTACCTTAGTGAAATTGGGTTCTGGCAGTGTGCTGTTGGGTTATTACATGTACCACGGAGGGGTGAATCCCGATGGGAAACTGACCACTTTAAATGAGTCACAAGCGAACAACGAGTGGAATGATTTGCCAGTGAAAAACTACGATTTTCAGGCACCCTTAGGACAGTATGGGCAAGTTCGGCCTCATTATCATTTGCTAAGGCGCATGCACTTGTTTTTACATGATTGGGGTGAAGTACTGGCGGGAATGAGATCATACCTGCCCGAGTCCCGGCCTATAGGCAAAAGTGACGTTACCAATTTACGTTGGGCAGTGCGTGCTAATGATCAAGGAGGGGTTATCTTCGTGAATAATTACCAGCGCTTGCAGCCCATGCCGGCAAAATCCAACGTCCAATTCAAAATCGAGTTGGGAGGACAACAGTTCGTTGTTCCAAACGAGCCGTTAACTATTCCCGCCGATGTCTGTTTCTTCTGGCCATTTAATTTTAATGTTGGTAGCGACATAACTTTGGGCTGGGCTACTGCACAGCCTGTCTGTAAATCTGATGAGTCGGAGCCCATTATATATTTCCGGTCGATTCCTGGAATATTGCCTGTGTTTGCGTTCAAGATCGGACCGAAACTACCCATTTTGGAGCTGAATAAGGGTATGGGGAATATGGTTACCAACAATGGAATGGTAGTAGTGACTGTCACAAATACGGGCCCATGGGTCGCATTTACAGCGGTTGGTTCTTCGGGTCAAAGGACGAGGTTCTGTGTTTTGACTGATAAGCAAAGTTTGCGGATCTGGAAGATTAAAATCGGTGGACGCAAAATGGTAGTTTACAGCGAAAGTAACCTGTACTCGGAAGGAAACACGATTGTGGCAACCTCAACCAATGTCAACGATTTTATGTTAGGGTTGCCTGTGGATGTTACACTGAGAAAACCATGGAGGCGAATACCTGGATGGAACCGAAACTTGCACGCTGACGCATATGCATTTAATTGGTGGGTTACTGAGGTCAAACCTATCTCCGAGATGAATCTTTTATGTAAGGTGCAGTTAGTGCGTGCACCTGGACTCGCACCCAAAGTAAGATTTGGGCAAATTTCGCAGCCGGTTGCAACCCAGCCGCTCGAGGAAGATTTTCAATCTGCAGGCCAATGGCGAATTACGGTCCCTCCACATATTCCTCGGCCTGCAGTCGATATGCTTTTGAACATTTCCTATGTTGGTGATGTCGCACGGGTTTCCCACCATGGGAATCTTTTAATTGACGATTTCTATAATGGTTTGCCTTTAGAAATAGGTCTTGCTCGCTATTTGGGCTCCATGAAGGATGGTGTATCGGATTTGTTGATTCTCCCTTTACGGGTAGAAGGGTCGATTTTTATAGACCCTCGTACCAAACCCCAGTTTAGTCCGGAGGTATCTCAGCTATGCGAGTTAAAAGAGATTCGGTTATCACCGGTTTACCAGGTGAAAGCTATTGTGCAACGGTCACGTGAGTGAAGCTACAAACTGGTGTCTTTCTGGGAAGGTTGGTGCGGCGCCCAAGGATAAAAAGCAAGGCTGTTTGCAGGAAGTGTATTTATCGAGTATGTTTGAGCCTGACATGAAAGTGCTGTTGGTATATCCGAAGACTCCCGATACGTTTTGGAATATGCGGCATGCACTTAAGTTCATATGTAAGCGCGCGACGATGCCCCCCTTAGGACTTTTGACGGTGGCAGCTCTATTACCAAAACATTGGGATCTCCGGTTAGTAGACATGAACGTGGGGAAGTTGACCGAGGCAGACTTGAAATGGGCAGACTATGTTTTCCTAAGTGCAATGTTAATTCAGAAAGAAAGTGCTGAGGAAGTGATAGGGTGGGCAAACAAGTTTGGCAAGCCAGTTGTAGCTGGTGGCCCATTATTCACTACAAGTCCAAATTTGGTAAATGGCCGCTTTTGCTTAGTTAGAGGGGAAGCGGAGGAAATAATCTCCGAGTTGGTCTTAGATATGGAGCTGGGACAACTAAAACCCGAGTATCGAGCTGCTAAGTTCCCCGACTTGAAGGCTTCACCTGTACCTCGTTGGGACTTAGTCAAATTTAACCATTACGCAGCAATGCCAGTACAGTTTTCTCGAGGGTGCCCATTTAACTGTGAGTTTTGTGACATTGTCGTGATGTTTGGACGAGTGCCACGCGTAAAAACGCCTCAGCAGGTAATTACGGAGTTAGAGGTTCTCCGAGGATATGGATGGGATGGGGGGGTATTCCTTGTGGACGACAACTTTATTGGTAACAAGCGGTCTACACGGCAACTCTTGCTAGAACTTATCGAATGGAGGCGACGAAATAACAGTAAGATGACTTTTATGACAGAAGCTTCGATAAACCTTGCTGATGACCCAGAGTTATGCCGATTGATGGTAGAAGCCGGATTTAGAAAGGTGTTCGTCGGTATCGAAACGCCTGCCCCAGAATCACTCGAAGAATGCGGCAAGTTCCAAAACAAAAGTAAAAACCTTGAAGAAGCTGTCCACGCCTTGCAACGGTGTGGATTAGAAGTTATGGGGGGGTTTATCGTGGGATTTGACAGCGATCCAAAAGATATCTTTAGACGCCAATTTCAGTTTATCCAGAAAACGGGGATAGCCACCGCAATGGTCGGGCTGCTAACTGCTTTGCCAGGTACGAGGTTGTGGAATCGACTTATGGCGGAGGGACGAATCATAGCTGAAAGCACGGGTAATAATACCGCTACTGTGCTGAACTTCATTCCAAAACTCGGGCGTGAATTTCTGGTCCAAGGATATGCCTCGTTAATGAACGCGTTGTATGAGCCGAAGTTGTATTACCAGCGGGTGAAGGTGTTTTTAGAGAATTATCATCCGCCGCGGTTGAATTTGACCATTTCGTGGGTAGATGTTTGGGCCTTCCTTAAGTCTATTTGGGTGCTTGGTATCCGCGACAAGGGAAGATTTCATTACTGGAAGCTTTTATTCGCAACGCTTTTGCGACGTCCCAGAATCTTTCCTACTGCTGTTGAACTGGCAATTATGGGATATCACTTCAGACAGATCGCCCGCAATTTGCGAGCAGCTGCAATGGCATAAATTAACTGGTTGGTAATCTCTTTAGACTTAGGGATTTAAAGCACACTTCGCATTTCGGCCCCCAAAGGGATTATTTCGATGTGCGTGGGTACCCCCACGAAGGAAGTGGCTGCCTGCCCTACCACCAACTCAAAACAAAGGCATATAATGGGGCATCGTTTTGGAGCCGGAACATTACGAAGGTGACTAGTGGCAAATCATTGAAACCTGGCTGCCCCTTGGGAGAGGGCCAAGAATCTCTAGCGTCTTGGAACTTCACGCCACCAAATGAATGGTGGAGTGGCGTTGGTGATCGCAGCTTTTTTCATAGAACCTGTGTGGAGGTCTACAAATAGCATATTGGCCTTCAGAAGGTGGCGGTCGCGGATGCTTTCGGCTGTGTCTTTAGTTACCATATGGCTATTGGCATCACAAAACCACATCACCTCTGCTGGTTTTGTAATCGTCTCCTTTTTGGGTGGAGGCTCTAACCCCGCAATTGACCCAATCCAAACTAGTCCTGCAACATGTCCGTTAATTGCATACGAGACGTAAGCATCGGCGGACCCCATAGCCATTCTAGATTGCTCACCTTTTTGCTCAGGGCATTCAAAGACATTTATGTATCTGAATACCGTTGCTCCTGATTCGTTGGTGCTGCTCTGGTATGGATTTACGATTAGATAAGGTTGGATTTGTACCTGCCATCCGTATAAGCCTATTCGCCACGCTCCTCTGTTGGTATCTGGATAACTCCATACAACCATTCGTTGGTCATAGTCGGCAGAGTACATTTCACATGCTAGCCCAATCTGTCTTAGGTTGGAAGTGCATTGGATAGATTTGGCAATGGATTTGGAGCGGCTGATGCACGGAATCATGAGCCCTGCAAGAATAGCTATTATGCCAATTACAACTAACAACTCTATGAGTGTGAAAGCATTGTTGCGATTGTAAGCAGGGTAAAAACTGCGAAAGATTGGTGCATTACACCAGCGTTTAGTCATGGCTCCTCCTAAAAGGAAAGGGTTAGTTATGGATGTGGTGTACCGAGCTTATTTCTATGGGGAGGGGTGGTTATCCCTGTGCCTGGGTTCCCAAGCAGGGCCGTGCACTTCAAGATTCGTTTCTCGCCTTGTTACAGGCTTGATATCTAACACGGGCGTCTCTGGCCAGGCGTCAATTTTATCTATGTAAATGTAAGGGGGGTCGACTTTTTCCACCTTGCAAATAGTCAGACCGATTAGGTTGGGTCTGACGGGAGATCTACATGCAAATACACCAGTTAGAGGATTGTTTGCATTGCCCATCGGGTGGACCTGCAGGCGAGTCCGTCGTTCCGGTGTGTCGTTGGCATCGAACCACCAAATTACATAAATGTGAGACCAGTTTTCCAAACCAAGTAATCCGTCCTTATATGTATCATAGATTCGTATTCGTGGGGTAGTGTTAGTTGTAATTTCGACTTTGCCGATGGGAAACAGGTAATACACTGGCTCGCTTGCTGAATGTCTGTTTGTAAGCGACGTTGGATCCATTGGTGGGTGAGCTACCGTGGTACTAGGCATGAAGAAGAAAGGTAGAGTGAGCATCGGGCATTTGAAGAGCAGTTTTTTGAATTGAATGTGGATTTTTTTCATTTTGGCAACCTCCTGTTTGTATTACTACTCCCGAAAATCGTAATACTAATAAAAGGTGTGTCAATATTTTTGTGACTGAAGGTAAGTTTTTAGCGCTTTTTACTTCTGTAGTAATGTTCGACTCAAACAAGCAAAATTAGAAACCCAGGCAGTTGTGAACGCTTTATTTGTGTGAGGGTAATGTCTGTGTCTTTGGCCTACGTACGTTCTGGCGAAATTATGGATAGATATTCTTGGATGACGTGGGCAGCTACTTCTGCTGGAGTGCGATAAAGCGTGCTAATCAGTACATCCGCTTGTTTGTAAACGGGTTCGCGGATTGCAAGAAGCTCTTTGATTTTGGCTTGTGGATCAGGGCATTGTTGGAGCAGGGGACGATTTTGCTGACCTTGAATCCTTTGCCAAATAACTTCCGGCGGAGCCCAAAGGTAAAAAGTCAACGCATGCGTTTTGAGGCTCGCCAATAATTCTGGGTTCGCTCCAATGCCACCACCAGTGGATATTACTGTGTGAGAGAGGTTTTTTAGTTCCTCGACAATCTGGCGTTCCAGCGCGCGAAATGCATCCTCTCCCTCTTGAGCAAAGATGGCAGGGATAGGTTTGCCAGCACGTGTCTCAATAAGGTGGTCGGTGTCGATAAATTGGAATTGTAATTTATTTGCTACTAAACGTCCCACGCATGTTTTGCCAGCGCCCATGAAACCTAATAAAGCTATGTTTCTATACTCACGCCCGCTGTTCATATGTCCTAGCACGAAGTTTAGAACAGAGAGATCAATTGGCTTTTGACACCAAGCCTTTAATATACGCCAAAATTAGATTTGGCAAATCCAGACTGTAGCCCCCTTCAAGGATACTGAATGTTGGAATTCTGAAAGATTGAATTTGATTCCCGAGCCAGTAAAAATCTTCCAACTCTAATGGCAATTGGGTTAACGGGTCGTATCGGTAAGGGTCGAAGCCAGCCGAGACGGCGATGAGCTCGGGTGCGTAATCATGCACTAAACCTAAAGCGTTGGAGAGCGTTTGGAGGTATTCCTCTCTCGTGCAGCCGGGGGGCATCGGAAAATTGTAACAGTTTGGTTCTCTGTTCTTAATACCTGTACCTGGGTAACATGGTGATTGGTGAACCGACACATAGATAATGGATGGGTGATTGTGTACGATTTCTTCTGTGCCGTTGCCGTGGTGTGCATCAAAGTCAAAAATAGCAATTCGTTTAATTCCGCGAGCAGCAGCTTCTAATGTAGCAATTGCAATGGAGTTCAAGTAGCAGAATCCCATACAACGATTTCGTGTTGCATGGTGGCCAGGAGGGCGCATCAGGCTAAATGCAGGTTTACCTTGAAGGGCGTAGTTCATTGCTACCAGTGCGCCACCGACTGATCGCCGTGCGTATATGTGTATTCCAGGGTAATATGGTGTATCAGTGTCGAAATCGTACGGCTCTTCTAATCGCTTTAGAAGTGTTAGAGAATGAGCACGAAGAATTATTTCATCTGGTACGTCTATGGGTTCATCCCACAAAATGTGTACGTCGTTTTGGCTTTGGAGTTTTTCAATGGTTCGTACTATGCGTTCGGGGCGTTCTGCATGGCCGCGCTGACTGTAGCCTAAACATCTAGTTTCAGTGATTACGTGGATTGGAGTCATCGCTTTTATGCTATCGCGGGATTGGGGAGTAGATCAATTTTTCAATGCTAGGATGTTAATGGGGGAGTGCGTACTTGTGGTAGTTTGCGGCTGGACAATATTTTGGTGGTTAAATTTCTTGCGTGGCGGTATGAGAAACCAGAGTTCTGAATTGGTAATGAGGGTGAGAAAGCACTTTTGTGCTGAGAAAGCGATGTTTATCTGTATTTGGTTTACTGCAATTGAGTTCAAATTGATGATTTGTTGGGGGACAAATGCTGCTTTTTTCCCGTAGAGTATTCGGGCATATGCAACAATAGGGGTTTTTCAGAAAGGATATTTTGATTGAAGGCGGATGTTGAAATTGGTTTGAAACTTGCTTAGAGTCCAATTGGGTTTGGAAGAAGTTGGCAGGTCAGTCTGCCCTTGTTGAGGTAGCGGAGGTGGCAGGCGACCTGGTGGCGCTCCTGGTCTTCAAAACCAGTGTGGGGCCTAACGGCTCCAGGTGGGTTCGATTCCCATACACCTCCGCCACTTACTTTTGTGCGTGTGTATGAAAAGGGAGCAAGAAAAAAGTGAATTTAACTTTTTTGGTTGGTTTTTGCTGGCTGTCGGTGTCGTATGGATTGCAATTGGTGTAATTATTCAAACCCCTTTGCGTGACCAAGAAGACCAATTAGTAGGGCAACTGACGATAAACCTAGCAATCGCCCATGGCGGGATTCAAGCTCAACCGATAGCAGTGAACGGGGCAGAAGGAGGTGTTGCTTCAGGCCCTGTGATTGCTCATCCTGTCTATGGGAGAATTAAGTTGTTTATTGACAGGTCTGTTACAAGTGCATGTCCTACCTGAGTACGTTGATGTTACGGGCTGCTAGGTGGCAGTCCACTTAATGTTAGATACTTAGTATGAATGACGGAAGGAAAGGATGGGGGAACCCTGCTCAGACAGATCTCCTTCGGTTGAAGGTTCAATTAGCTTTTCTGTTTGTTTGGTTGCTCCCATTGGGGTCTCGATTGCATGCAATTCCTGCGTGCGTGTTTCACTGTTACGCGTGTCCAGCATCTTCGTTTGCTTGTCCAATTGGGTTGTTGGCAAATTATGCTGCGTTGTTCCCTGCAATCTTGAGTGTTACAATTATGCCTTGGCTTGTATTGGGAGTGTTGGTATTTGCAGGAGCATTGGTGGGAACACGCATCTGTGGGTGGGTATGTCCTTTCGGGCTTATTCAAGATGTCATAGCAAAACTTGGGCCCAAACGGAAAATCGGGTTGCCTTCATGGGTGGGTATGGGTCGATATGCCGTGTTGCTGGGGCTTGTGATAATTCTGCCGATGTATTTTGGAGCTAAAGGTTTGTTTTATGAAGAGCAGCCCATAACAGTATGCAAGATTTGCCCAGCTGGCGCACTGGAAGCAGGATTGCCCTATTCGTTGTACGGGTTGGTCAAAGGAGGGGAATGGCAAATGGGTGTTTTTAAGTCGACACTACTAGCGGTGTTTTTGCTGGTGGCTATGTGGGTTTATCGACCATGGTGTAGAGTGCTTTGCCCTCTTGGTGGATTTTTGGCATTATTGAACAAAGTTAGCTTGGGGCGGTTGCACGTGGAGTCTGAAAAATGTCTGCAATGCAACGTGTGTCTTAGGCTTTGTCCAGTAGGGATTGCACCAGTGGAGAATCCAAACTCAGTTAGGTGCATACGCTGTTTACGATGCGTAAGTTGCGGGGTGATTTCGTGGAAATCAATATTAGGCACGTCTAGCAAGGAACGTGGGGGAGGAGACCCTGCCGAGTAAATAACTCAGGAATTTGAGCGGGGTTAGGTTAGTAGGTGCCAGGACTTGAGTTAGAGGCAGTAAAGTGTATTTTGCCTGCTATGCAGGCAGTCGATGTATCATTAGGTGTAAGAAGCTATCGTATTTGGATAGGTCGCGGGCTTTTAGAAAGAATTGGGCAGGAATGTGCTGGAATCGGGTTGGGGCGGAAATGCGCGGTGATTACCGATACCAATGTAGGACGGTTGTATGCTGAATCAGTTTGTGTCTCGCTTCGGAACGAAGGGTTTGATCCAGTAGTAATTGAGATTAAAGCAGGAGAGGCGAGTAAGAGCTTACGAACCGCCGAAGATTGCTATGAAAAGTTGGTAAAAGCAGGATTAGATCGGAAATCATTTATTGTGGCATTGGGTGGGGGTGTTGTAGGTGATTTAGGAGGATTTGTGGCGGCTACTTATATGCGGGGGATCAAATACGTTCAGGTCCCGACGAGTTTACTAGCGCAGGTGGATAGTTCTGTGGGGGGCAAAGTGGCCGTCAATTTAAAGCAAGGGAAGAACTTAGTAGGCGTGTTTTATCAACCCGTACTTGTGATATGCGATGTGGGAACGTTGGTGACATTGCCTGAGCGTGAATATATTTCTGGGCTTGCAGAGGTGATAAAATATGGGGTGATTGCGGACTCGAGGTTTTTTAACGAGTTGGAGTTGCATTTTAGTGAGCTGAGTTCAAGACACCTGGGGGTATTAGAGGAGGTAATCACAAGATGTTGCCAAATCAAAGCCGACGTCGTTAGCAGGGATGAGACCGAGTCTGGACTGCGCCAGATTCTAAACTTTGGTCACACAATTGGACATGCAATAGAAGCTGTGTGTGGATATGGTCGATTTCTCCACGGCGAAGCAGTTGCAATAGGAATGGTGGGGGCTACGTATCTGTCGACAAAGATTTGTGGGTTACCGGAGAGCGAAAGGGCGCGTATAGTTAACTTGCTTAAATCGGTAGATTTACCGGTTGCAATTCGAATTACGGAACGCCGACGAGAAAAAATACTGCAGGCGATGAAGGTGGACAAGAAAGCGCAGGGTGGCGAAATTAAATTTGTGCTAGCAAAGCGTATAGGGGAAGTGGTTTGGGGGCAAACGGTTCGCGATCAAGAGATCAACATGGCTTTGGACGCGATTTCCGCGTAAAATATGGGTAAGAAATGGCATCAATTAGCGAAACATTGGTCCGGGAATTTTTTGAGTTTCGGGGTTTTTTAGTTAGGCAACTCCGCAAATATGTAGGGCGAGAGAAAGGCGAAGAGCGACAGGTAGATTTGTTAGTTTATAATCCACACCCAGAACCAGGGGCTGATCCATTGCCGATGGAGCTGAAAGCTACGGATGTAAATCGTATCGCACAGGCAGAGGTGGTAGTAAAGGGGTGGCATTCTGAAACTATGACCCCTTCTTTGCTAGCAGCCCTGGATGATTTGGATAAGGCATTGGGTCTAGAGGTATTTTGCTCGGTCTCTCAAGGATTAAATGTTGCGCAAGGCCCTGTAACACGCATTCTCGTGGTGCCCGACTTGCCGACCTCAGCGGCTGCGCGTGCTAGGGTGTTTGATGCCCTAAAAAAACGGGGGGTTGATTGTGTTTTGACCTTCAGGACGGTGCTCTCTGATCTAATTTCGCGCATAGAGTGCAATCGTAATTACCAGAGAGCAGACGTGATCCAAGTCATACGGATTTTGAAGGTCTATGGTTATTTGAAGGAAGACGCTCAGTTGGAGTTTTTTCAGAAACGACCTCGTAGGCGGAGGTCACAAGCGGTGGAACGTATGGGGATGCCGCCGCCGGACGATAAAGGTGAGTCATGATTTTAGGGGGAACGATTTGAGACATTCGTAGATCGGACCCTTCGGGGTCAGTGTGCTTTTCATTAAATCAATCTGGGTCACGTGCCATTCTCCTAATTGTTCTAGCTTAATGTGTTGGATTGTTGTACCGATAGTGCGCAAGTCGCTGGGATTGGAAGACTTTACCCTTCCTAGGGTTATGTGTGGGTGGAACTCACGTTCTTCAATTTGACCAATGTTACTTGTCGCATCGGCAATCGCCTTACCTAAGGAGAATAGTTGACGAGTTTCGCCTGAGATTCCTACCCAGATAACCCGCGGTCGTTTTATATCGGGGAACGCCCCTATGCCAGAAATGTTTAAAGAGAAGCTGTTAAACTTGGGTGTGATTTCACCGAGTATGGTTTCTAAGGCAGATACTTGTGACTGGAGTATCTCGCCTAAAAACCGGAGGGTAATGTGTAATTGGTTTGGCTCAGTCCACTTAATGCAGTCTAGGGGCAATTTCTTCTTTAATTGGCTTTGGTTAATCGCAATTGCCGCTCGGAGGTTAGCCGGAAGATTTATTGCAATGAATGTTCTAACTAAAGGTTCGTTCATTTTCCCGATGCGCTTCCAATAGATTCAAATAGAGTTAGGCTGATTTGCTTGTGGAGTGGGGTGAGGTTCGGGTGGCGGTGAAGGGGGACTCAGCTTGGTCGGATCTAATCCGATGCTATTAAGCGCCCTAAGTTGGGCGTCAAATATTTGTGACAAACCCTGCTTTCCCAACGCCATCATCTGTACAAACTCGTCTTCGGTGAAACAAGCTTGTTCACCAATGGCGTGTATTTCCACAAATTGTCCATCCCGGGTCATTATAAGGGTCATATCTACATCCGCGACTGTATCTTCCGCGAAGTTTAGGTCTAACAATGGTTGACGATCAATCAACCCCACGCTTACGGCAGCAACTTGATGGCGGAGGGGATTCTGTGTGAGTTTGCCTTGTTTTAGTAATCGGTCAATAGCCATTACCAGTGCCACGTATGCGCCTGTAATAGAAGCGGTTCTGGTCCCTCCATCGGCTTGGACAACATCGCAATCGATCCAAAGTGTCATCTCACCTAGCGCTTCTAAGTCTACTGCAGCACGGAGTGCTCTTCCTATAATGCGTTGGATTTCCTGCGTACGGCCTTCGGGTCGTCCTTTGGTTATTTCGCGGGGTTTCCGTTCAGGGGTTGAATAAGGAAGCATGGAATATTCAGCAGTAATCCATCCACCCACTACATTCTGGTCCCGCATCCATTTGGGAACAGAAGCTTCCATAGTGACTGCGCAGATGACGTGAGTATTGCCCCATTGAATTAAGACTGATCCGAGCGCAGCCGGTGCGAAGCCTAAATGGAACTTTATATCGCGAAGTTGATGTGGTGCACGGCCGTCTTGTCTATTTGTACTGTGTGCAATTTGGATGTTTTCTTGGTTTTGCGTTGTCATGGCAGAAAATAAGCTATTTACTCTTGGGCGGTTTTCAGTTTAGGAAGGCTGGAAAGCGCTGCGTTTAAAGGGTTGATAACCCGTTCTGTGTTCGCGTTTAGGATTCGTTGCATGAATGCGATGGCTTCTTGAATAGTCTTTATGTGTTTTGGTAGTTGGGCACCTGAGGCATTGGGGTGACCACCGCCATTTAGTTTGCGTGCTATGTTGATTGCTTCCCCGTTCTTACTGCGAATGCTTGCCGATAATGATCCATCTCCTTGGCGTGTTATAGTGATCAACACTTGATAAGGCAAGGATTCGGTGGAGAGTAGTTCGTTCACGATCACATTTGTATTACCTACCACTGTGTCCACGTAAGCGATGCCCGGGGCTAGTTCAACCATGTTTTCCAAGGCCCACGCTTTGCCGATGGGATCTTCTATACGGCGTTTGGTTGCGATGACTTCTAGCAGTGGGTGATCAAGGAGTTTTTCGATTTCCCAGTCGATCAAAAGTATGAGGTTCCAAAAACGGTATGTTTTCACCAGTGCAGCATAGTCGCAGGCTGTAACAAAATCAGGGTCATCTTCCAGGAACAAATCAGCGACATTACTCAAATGCACTAGCCTGTCCAGTTTTTGTGACTGAATCCCGTATTTATTGCACAGTTCATAGGCAAGTAGGCTTGCAGATTTTTGTGAGGAGTGGATTAAGACCGCATGTTTTGGGTTATATTCTAGGGTGTGATGATCGATAATGAGCCAGCCCGGTTTATCCATTTTGGGGTTCACCCCCAGGTCTGCCACCCAGCCAGTAGCCTCGGAGAACTTTCGTGATAACCATTCGCCCGTATGATACGCGATTAATGGGACGTCTTCTTTAAATAAATGATTAGCAAGGCGTTTTAACAATACCCCAGCTACTAAACCATCTAAATCGCTTTCATGGGTCAGTATAACTTCTGGTTTTACCAGCCCGTCTGGCATACTTGTAAATAAATACAGCCCAGCGGCATTTGTCATGCCCGAATTTTAGTTTTATGTGCGAGCTAGACTGATATGCTTTAGGTTTTGGGGCTTACAGGGTGGGAAACGAGTTGCATTTTTAAGGTTTTGAGTGTACTAAAGAGTTAAAATAAACTGTTGCCGTTGGGCAACGGGCACAACGTTAGGAAATATCCAGCCATCGGTCCCTCACCAAGATGTTGTGCTCGAAGTTAAGGTTGCCCCTACAAGTGGTAGTATGCTACAGTAGAATTCAAGATTTCGGTCCGAAATCAAAAAACAATGTACCTAAAGAGCATAATACTGCTTGGGTTCAAGTCATTTTGCGATAAAACCACGCTGGAGTTTCAGCGGGGGATAACAGCAATTGTGGGGCCTAACGGTAGTGGTAAATCAAACATATGCGATGCGATACGATGGGTTCTTGGAGAACAGTCGGCAAAGGCTCTTCGGGGAGAGACAATGGCTGACGTTATCTTTAATGGAACTGAAGAGCGGAAACCGTTGTCGATGGCAGAGGTATCCCTCGTTTTGGGTGATGTGGATAAGGCGCAGTTGAAGGCGGCGGGATTGCCTTTGGATTTCAATGAGCTTACGATTACTCGTCGAGTGTATCGGGATGGTATCGGGGAGTATTTGATTAATGGCATCCAATGCCGTTTAAAGGATATTCAGCAGTTATTCATGGGCACTGGAATTGGCCGAACTAGTTATAGCATATTAGCACAGGGGCAGATTACGCAGTTACTATCTACTAGGCCAGAAGATCGGCGGATGGTTTTTGAAGAGGCAGCGGGAATAAGTAAATATAAAGCCCAGCGCAAGGAAGCGCTTCGCAAACTTGAGTATACTGAACAAAACTTAGTTAGGCTTGCTGATCTAATTCGTGAAGTAAAGCGGCAGATAGGGTCATTGCAACGGCAGGCAGCAAAGGCACGACGTTATAAAGAGTTTACAAAGCAGCTTGAATTTTTGGAGACTCAGTTTGCAAGGCATCAATACGATTGTTTGTTGCATGAATTGCATTGTGTGCAGCAGAAAGTAGCTGAATTGCAAGCCCAGCTCACCAAGGTTGAGGCGGAAGGTTTGACTATAGAGAACGAGGTATCCATGGCTCGGGAGGAACTGAGGCGTATTCAAGAGGAGTTGACTAGTGCCCAGGAGGTAAAATCAAGGGTTAATGCTCAGATTCAACAGCACCGTGATCGGATTAATTTTAATTTGCAGAGGTTGTCGGATGTGCAAGCGCGGGAGAAGCAAGCCCGCGGAGAGATTACTCTGGCAGAGGAAAGGATTGCCAATGTAAGGGTAGAGCTACATGAGTTGGTCCGTCAACGAGATCTTTTGCTCGAAGAAATAAAGGAGAAAGAGCGTTCGTTTGCTGCGCGGCAAGCCTACTTGACAGAAGTAGAGGCAAAAATAAGGAGTTACCAACAGCAAGTTGCAGAGTTGCAGACAAAATTGTTCGAAAATGCGCAATTGCTAGCGCAATTGCGGAACAAGATAAGCAATGCAGAGCACCAAGTTCGAATAGATGGTGTACGGTTGCAAAAGCTGCAGGAAGAGGGGGATAGGTTATTGGCTCAAAGGCAGGAGTTGGAAGCACGGTTGAGTGACCGGATGGCGTCTATGGAGACTCATGAGGCTGAGCTTTCATCAGCGCGTGAACAAGCTGCGAAAATTAGGGCTGAGATTAGAGAGTTAGAAGGGCAGCTACGAGATGTAATCGACCGAATAAATAACATTAGCCGGCAGTTTGCCGAGGCGAATTCGCGATTAGACGTGTTGAAACAGCTAGAAGCGTCTTACGAAGGTTTTGCTAAGGGTACCGTTGCAGCTCTCAAAGTCAGAGAATTTGCTGAAGGTGTTTTGGCAGACAAAATTCAGGTGCCAAATCAATATGTTTGCGCAATTGAATCTGCCTTGGGACATCATCTAGAGTTGGTGTTGGCAGAGCACGCCGAAGGTGCCCGGGCAATTCTGGATCAGTTGCGGAATAACAACCTGGGGAGGGCTCACATTGCTGTATTGCAACTGTGCCGCGAAATAGCAGGCTTCCAAAGGCAAGAAACGGTTTCCACGGATGCTGTTTGCTCTAGGGATGGATATATTCCTGCGCTTTCAGTGGTTTCTTCTGAGGAAATGGTCAGGCCCTTGGTGGAAACATTGCTAGGAAAGACTTTGATCGTTGAGAATTTGGAAAAAGCATTGGCAGGGTTGAAAAATGGACTGGCGGGGCATGATTTTGTTACGCTATCTGGAGAAGTCCTTACACGACATGGTGTGTTAATAGGGGGGTCTCTTGATGGTGAAGGTCACAATCCGGTTTCAATCCTTGCAAGGAAAAATGAGATAGTGGCTTTGGAGAGGGAAATTCAAGAACTGAGAGTGATACGGGGAAGCTTAGAACAGGAGCGAGATACAATTCGCGCCAAATTGGATGAGCTTCAGAGCTCATTGGAGGGAATTGAGAAGCATCTTCGCCAATGCGAACTAAAGGGAGCCACTAGTCGAGCAGAACTCAATACATTGAAATCGGATTTGAACGCAGTAACTCAAAGGCTAACCGCGATAGATTTTGAAATAGAGAATTTACGTGCCGAGATTGAGGAGTTAACCGAGGAGCGTAAACATGCTGTGGATGAATTAACCGCGCTCGAAACCCAGGGGGAGAGTTTGCGTAGCGCTTTTGATGAGGCCCGGTTTAACCTGGAGCGCTTACAGCAAGAACGTGAATCCGTTCTAAATAGCGTCTCCGAAGCGCGTGTGCAACTGGCTACCTCCAAACAGCAATTGGATGGATTAGAGAAACAGATCCGTGCGCTTACGCAGAGGCTAAAGGAGTTAGAAGAAACAACGCGAATCCGGCTAGATGAAATTGAGGCAGGAAGGGTTTTGATTGATCGGGCTCAAGCGGAGATCCGAGAGTCGGAGCGGTCGGTTGAAGATTTGCAACGGCAATTGACAGAAGTTGAGAAAACTATAGCCGACTGGTCAAATAAGCGGCTAGAGGTCGAAGGTCGAATTTCTGGATTGGAAAAACGGATCAGTGAGCTGCGGGAAGAGTGCAATCGCCTGCGCGAAGAGTTGACGAGCGCTGAGATTGAGGTGGCTCAAAAGCGACTTAGTGCTGACCATGTGAAGGAGCAAATTAAGCAAAAGTACCAGGTGGACCTCGAACAGGTTAGAGGAGAATGCATAAAAATTATTTTCGCCGATGAAGGTCCGGCAAAAGTACAGGTTGTCTCGCCAGAAGAAATGGCTGCGCACGGCTTGGCTACCGACTGGAGTGCTGTAGGCCAGCAGATAGATTGGTTGAGGAAGAAGTTGGAAGAAATGGGACCGGTGAACCTGGTTGCGTTAGAGGAGTTCGAAGCTGTCCAAGAACGGTATCAATTCTTAACTAAACAATATCAAGATTTGGTGGACGCTAAAGCTCAGCTGGTGGAGTTAATAAACCGTATAAATGCCCAGTCCCGCCAAATGTTTCTTGAGACCTTCGAACAAATCCGTCGGAATTTCCGTGAGTTGTTTGTAGAAGTGTTTGGTGGTGGCAAGGCAGATTTGTATTTGGTGGATGAGAACGATGTCTTGGAGTCAGGAATTGAGATCGAAGCTCGACCGCCAGGAAAACAGAACCAGAACATTAGCCTGCTTTCAGGTGGTGAACAGACAATGACAGCAGTAGCCTTGCTTTTTGCAATATACCAGGTGAAACCTAGTCCGTTTTGCGTGCTAGATGAGCTGGATGCAACCCTGGATGAGGCTAACATTAACAGGTTTGTGAGATTGGTACAGAGGTTCACGGATACCACTCAGTTCATAATTATAACCCATAACAAGCGTACTATTAGCTTGGCTGACGTCGTTTATGGGGTAACGATGGAAGAAAAAGGTGTCAGTAAAGTTGTGAGTGTTACCTTGAGGAAGCCTGAGAATGATACGAACGACACTGCATTTGAGCAGAACCAGACTGCCGAGCAATTGGCTGCACAGCAGCCTAGTTAGATTCGCCAACTTACAGCGGTATTTTGTGGGTTGACACGATCTGTTAATCAGAAACCCTAAGTGAAACTCGGGTAATATCAGTTGCTCGTCCTGTCTCCGGTTGGATTTCGATTAAGGCGCCTTGAACACGCACGTCGCTTGTGGCTACTTCAAACCGTTGAGGTAAACCTGTAAGAAAGCGTTTTATTACCGGTTCGATTTTGCGCCCTATAACACTTTCGTGGGGACCAGTGAAACCAACGTCGCATAAAAATGCGGTTCCGCCAGGTAGTATTTGTTCATCGGCAGTCTGCACGTGGGTATGGGTCCCAAGTACAGCACTCACACGCCCATCGAGCATGCGAGCCATAGCAATTTTTTCCGAAGTGGCTTCGGCGTGAAAATCAACAACAATGATTGGTGTGTATCCATTAAGTCGTTCTAGTTCTGCATTCACTGCTACAAAAGGGTTTTCCATTTCACCCATAAAAACGCGCCCTTGAAGGTTAATTACTGCTACTTCGTAGTGGTCAGGGGTTTTCCATAGGATGCTTCCGCTACCTGGAACCCCAGGTGGATAGTTTAATGGCCTTAATACCCGAGGTTCTTCTGCAACTAGGTCAAGTGCTTCTTTGTGATCCCAAATATGATCCCCAGTAGTGATGACATCTACGCCTGCTTCAAAAAGCTCTTTTGCAGTATTGCGTGTGATGCCTGCGCCTCCCGCGGCATTCTCACCGTTCGCAATTACCAAGGAGACTCCTTTCTCCTCACGAAAGCGCGGTAGCACTTTCCTAAGTGCTTTCCGTCCGGGTTCACCTACAATATCACCTATAAACAGAATTTTCACAGGAATGAACGGTACTTGGATTTCCCGAATAGGCAAGCCAGACTGAGACATCAACATGCGGAGACCGACATAAAAGGGAACTCCGGTGTATGACTCTTAATTCAACTTCGCTGGAATTTGCTAAAGCGCTGATTTTGATCGGGATGGAGGGGAAATCACGCGGCTTAGAAAATCCAGGTGTGGTGTAGTTCTTCGGAAATAAAGTGGCTTGCAAGGAGTTGTGACTCTAGCAAAACTGCGTCCTACATGAACCGGCTTGAACACAAGTTTTGCCAACTGCGGCAATCTGGTAAGAAAGCACTAATTGTTTACATTGGTGCTGGTGATCCTGATCTGGATGCAACTCGTGAACTTGCTTGGGCTTTTGATGAAGCGGGTGTGGACATACTTGAACTAGGCGTGCCATTTAGTGATCCATTAGCAGATGGGCCTATCAACCAGATGGCCGCCCAACGTGGGTTATTATCCGGGACAACGCCTCTTGGGGTGTTTGAAACCGTGTTGCGGATCCGAGGGAGATCGGAAATGCCGATCGTGCTTTACGTTTATTACAACTTGGTACATAGGATGGGGTTGGAAAAGTTCATAAGTGAAGCAGCGCGTGTTGGTGTGGATGGGTTGTTAGTATTAGATTTGCCACCCGAAGAAGCCTCGGACTATGATTTCCTAATGAAGCAGACGGGACTGTGTCCGATTTATCTGGTGGCTCCGACAACTCCAGAAGAAAGAATAGCGAAGATTGTCCAGCGCGCCAAAGGATTTATATATTATGTTTCGCGAGAAGGTGTAACAGGTATGCCCACCAGTTTTTCCGAGGCGTTGCAAGAGCGGGTGAGTTTGATGCGGCGGTATACGGACCTGCCGATAGTAATAGGATTTGGCGTCGCTACTCCTGAACAGGCCCGTTTTGTAGCCCAGTTCGCAGACGGTGTGGTGGTCGGTAGTGCAGTTGTAAAAATGATCGGAGAGTTTGGCAAGACGCCAATGTTGGTCCCCAAGGTTAAGGAATTTGTGAGCCGTTTAGTTTTGGCCGTGAAAACTCCTTGAGGGGAATGAATTGGCTTACTCCTGGTTGTGTAGTATGAAAGGATCAAATAGGTATGTGATAATAATGGCAGGTGGCCGAGGTGAGCGATTTTGGCCATTGAGCCGCGAAACTACCCCAAAGCAATTATTGAAGCTGTTTGGGAGTCGCTCACTTTTGCAGCAGGCAGTGGACAGGATTAAACCATTAGTCCCCCCGGAGAATGTTTTTGTAATCACCACTCGTAACCAGTTAACTGAGGTTCGAAAACAGTTGCCACAGTTGCCGCGGGAGAATTTAGTAGCCGAACCGATTGGTCGCGACACATGTGCTGCAGTGACCCTTGGTGCTGCCCTGGTAGGTTACCGTTCTACATCAGGGGTAATGGCTGTTCTGCCTGCGGATCATTTGATTCCTGAGGAAAAAAAATTTCAGCAAATATTAATTGACGCATTTGAGGTTGCTTCCCGAGACCGAGTGCTTGTCACTATCGGAATTAAGCCCGTAGAACCTGTGACAGGGTATGGTTACATCCGCTTGGGCGAGCCTGTGTGTCTAGGTGCCTTAGGGATCCAGAGGCTTAGTACACAATTTTTCCATGTGGCTCAATTTGTTGAAAAACCTGATTACGCAACCGCTATTGAATACGTAAGTTCTGGCCAATATAGATGGAACGCAGGAATGTTTATCTGGTCGTTTGAAGCAATCGTAGAAGGGTTGCGCCTACATGTACCAGAAATGTATCAGGCTTGCGAACGGTGGTTAAAAGTAGCAGGCTCGCCACGGAAACTGGCGCGTGTGTTAGCCAACGATTACCCCGCCATAACCAAGATATCAATCGACTACGCACTCATGGAGAAAGCGCAAAATGCTCTTGTTGCTGAAGGGGATATGGCGTGGGATGACTTAGGATCATGGCCAGCGGCAGCCCGGTATTTACCTACAGATTCTGATGGCAATGCACTGCGGGGTGAATTCGTATGCGTAGATTCTAACAATAATCTAATTTACGACGCACGGAGTAAGAGTCGGCGCACAGTGATTACAGCTGTTGGAGTAAGTGAAATGATTGTGGTGTTAACCGATGACGCTGTACTTGTAACAAATCGTGCAAACGCGCAAAAGGTCAAGTTGCTTGTGCAGAAGCTTTCTCAATTACCGCAATATAAAAAGCTAGTCTGACTTATAGGGGTGGTAGACCACAATACCTGTAAGAGTTTTTGATCTGGGCTTTGGAGTAGTACTGGGCAAATCGCCAAACATGGCGTTATGATGGTCAACATCGAGCAGAAAAGACCATTTTGGCACGGCAATTAGTATCAGGTTTGCCCGAAATTAGCTTGATTCTGGGGCGGACTTTTAATGGTTGTTGATTGTGCTTAAATCGCTACAGCGACAAGATAGTAAAATCCTCCTATTAGGAAAAAGGATGGTTGAGAATTGCGAAAGTAATAAATTAGAAACTTAGTTTGGGGGCTCTTTTCTGGATAGCTGTATGGTAGTGTGGTTAGCAGGTGTAATTGGGTTTTTATGCTGCTCCATTAAGTGGCAATGCTTTTTTGAGGATTCCCCACTTGGGCTTTGACGAGGGGCAGTCAACTGGATATTGTGTTATATGTATGAAGCTGTGGTGTAGCTTTTGGGTAGGATTGACTTTCGTTTTGGTCGGATGTAGTGGGTTTGCGCAGGGATTTTTTACCAAGACGGTCCCGATAACGTTTTCGCCACCGAAGGGCCGGCTTACGCTGACCAATGTATCCAGCCAAAGGGGGGAGTTATTGCAACTCGATCGTGATTTGCGCGGGCGAATAGGTGGCGGGTTAGGTTCCCCTGCAGCCAATCTTTCGGCCCCCGCCCCAGCTCCGAAGGTACGCGCTGTTGTTCGGAAAACCGATCCTGTGTTGAATGTACTTCAAGGGACGTTTGACTCAGGCAATGTATCTAAGAGTGGTAATGACCAGTTTATTCGGGAGTTAGAGTTTCAAATCGTGGCTGGCTCGAGCCGCCCCATGACACCTCAGCAACGGCAAATATTTGAGTTATTGGATCAGGAGCTTCGGGGTGTATCCCAGCAATCTGTCCGCGATGAGGGGAAACAGCTTTCATCGGTCGAAAGTGCCTTGCGAGAATTTACCTCGGTGCAGAGTCCAATTGATTTTGTTTATCAGGACTCGTTGGGCAATAGTTCACGTTTTTTGGATACAATGCGGGTTCAAGAAAGGAGTGCTTTTGGCTCCAGTTCAGTTAACCCGGCGCCAAGTGTAACAGCGGGGTATTTCCCGCAACCTACCTCACGTTCGCAGATGAGTTGGGGATCGCAAGAGTGGTCTTCGAGTGTGTATAATGGTGGGTCGACTGGATCGGGCAAATTAGGTAATTGGGAAAGGGGGAGCGGTGTTGACTCGGGTTGGGAGGCACAAGCTTTAGGAACCATTGGAACTGGAGTTGGAGGGTCCCCGTACGGATATCCGTCAGTGAGTGGTCCAGTTGGGACAACTGGTAATTGGGGCACTAACTTTGGTATGAATTCGGGAAGTGGCCGGTCTGCTTCATCATTAGCCCAAGAACCTAAATTGCCTGAACAGCGCCGAGCACCTAATGGTCTACTTGTTCTTCCCAAACCACAGTTTTAGTTAATCTGGTTTGATTGTTTCTGGGCTCCGATAAATTTAGTGGGCAGCGGTCACGATTAGTGCTTGTTCAAGTGTAGTTACGCCTTCTTTGACACGGTCGAGAGCCGCCATGCGAAGAGTTTTCATTCCCTGAGCAATGGCTGTGTTTGTTATTTCTACTGCACTTGCGCGGGCGATAATGAGTTTACGAATTTCCTCGGTGATAGGCATGGCTTCCATTATTGGCAGACGCCCATAGTATCCCGTGCCTTTGCACCGTTCACAGCCGCGACCTCGGTAAAGGGTTAGGCCCTCAAAATCTTTGGGATGGATTTTTAAGTCTTGGAACATCTTCGGGGGGTATGTAACGGGCTCTTTGCAATGTGAGCAAATGCGACGCATGAGCCGTTGTGCAGTGGACAGAATCAAGGATGAACTAATCAGGAACGGGGCTATTCCCATGTCGTCGAGTCGTGTTATAGCACCCGCAGCATCATTACAGTGCAAGGTGCTTAGAACTTGGTGACCCGTGAGTGCCGCCTCAATTGCTATTTCAGCGGTTTCAGTGTCTCGAATCTCTCCGATTAGGATAATGTCTGGGTCCTGACGCAAAATTGAGCGAAGAGCAGAGGCAAAGGTAAGACCGATTTCTTTTTTCACATTTATTTGGTTAATGCCGTGGATTTGGAATTCGACTGGGTCTTCTACAGTGACTATGTTCCATTCGGGCGAGTTGAGTTCTTGTAATGCTGAGTAAAGGGTGGTGGTCTTTCCTGAGCCTGTTGGACCTGTTACAAGTATTATTCCATGTGGAGCATTCAATGCTGCCCGGAAACGCTCCAATGTTTCTTGATCCAGCCCAATTTTGTCTAAGCTAGGCGCTAGGTTTCCTTTGTCCAGCACCCGGATTACTACTTTTTCTCCGAATACCGTAGGAATAATGGACACACGTAGGTCATAGTCTTTACCCCCGAACTTGATTCGCGCACGCCCGTCTTGTGGGAGGCGTCTTTCCGCGATGTCTAGGTTTGACATCACTTTTATACGTGACACGATAGCCATGTGCATTGACTTCGGAGGTGCAGGCACTTCCATTAAGGCGCCATCGATCCGGTACCTTATTCGCATGACTTTTTCAAAAGGTTCGATGTGGATATCGCTTGCGCGATCTTTAATGGCTTGAACAAGGATTAGATTGGTGAGTTTGATAACTGGCGCGTCTTCAGCCGAGGCGGTGATTTGGTCGAGACTCACCTCTTCGTTGGATTCAGTTGCGACTTGAACGGTTTCGGTTTCTGCAGCTTCTGCTTCGGCCTGTTTTTGAGCTTGCTGGACGATCTCTTCGAGAGAAGCGCTTTTTGCGGAATCGAGATTGCTTAGTTTGTCCATTATAGCTTTTTCGGGTGCTATTAAGGGGATTACATCCATCCGTGTAAGTCGCCGCACATCGTCCAAAGCCAAAACGTTCAAAGGGTCGGCCATTGCAAGAAATAATTGGTTCTCCAACCTAGCCACGGGGATAATCTTGTGGTTTATGGCTAAATCGCGCGGGATAATCTCAACCACCTCGCTAGGTATACTTAGACGAGGCAGATTGATAGGCGGGGTGTTTAAAACACGCCCAATTGATACTGTCATGTCCTCTTCACTGACGTAACCCTTTTGCACAGCAAGCTTTATGAGGCGCGTCCCCGTCTTACGCTGAAGGTCGATCAGTTCAGTAACTTGCTCGCGAGTAAGCAATCCGTCCTCGACCAGCGCGTCAGCGATTCTTTCTCCAAATGTCCGTGGTTGAGGGGGCATAGGAATTACCTATCAGATTCTAAAAGCTTTCTTGATTGACTTAGTAAGCTCTATCGGCGCAGCTAGGTAGTAAATTAGTCTGTTATTGGTCGCTTCACTGAGCTCTTGCAAAGCGGTTTTATTAAACGGGTTAGCAGTTGCTACAAATATCGTCTTCCCCATGCGGTCGAATGGTAAAACACACCATTTAAGACAGACTTGAGCTGGGAACTGCCGAGCAAGTTCGTAGTCTATGTCGTATCGGTCCAGTGGAATAAATGGGATGCGGGTTTTCTCGACAATTAATTTAAGGCTAGTTTCAATTGGGACAAGCCTCTGATCCGCTATTATTTGGATGAACGGCTCTATTATTTTGTCAGTCACTACCGGGGGTGTTGGCCAGTATTGTTCAAAGTCCCCGGGTGCAACTAGTTTGCTCTCCACAAAGATTCTATACATTTCATCCCGCCCGTCGTTGATTATAACTTGAGGTGTGGGCACAACTCTTGGAATGGCAGACGATCCCTTCACCGTCGCACCCGGGGTAGGTGCTTTAGGTGGTTGTGTTAGGGTAAGTTTAGGCGCCAAAATTTCCGTCCCCGGAGGAGGTGATGAAACAGCCTCTGCTGTTTTTTCCCCATATCTGGGGATAGATTCTACTGTTTTTGGTTGGGGTGGGGAAGGGGGTGCTACAGCAGTGGGTGGTTCTTCTATTCCCGGCTTAAAATAACCTTTGTGTTCCGCAGCCTTCTGTATAGGAGGTCCACTAGGTATAACTCGCGCATCTATTTGTGCCAGTGCTTCAAGAGCTTCTTGGTCGTTTGGATTTGTATGTAGAACAGCCTCGTATTCAAGGATTGCGGAAGAGACCTGGCCTAACTGTAAGTAGCTTTTAGCCAGGCGCTTCGAGGTACGTATCACATCGGCGTACCGTCCCAGTTTTGCATATGCCTCCTTTAAAATCTCCAGTGATTGGCAATCGTAAGGCTGTGATTCAACGATTGCCTCAAACATTTCCACAGTCTGCTCAAGTTGCTGTCGCTCAGCTTCCGACAACCCAGTATCCATAGTGCCTATATTTCCTTTCCTCATTGTTCTAGCTGCAACGGTCAGACTAGCAGGTTTTTGGCCATCATTTATTATGGCCACCGCTCGAGCTCTTCTCTACCTGTAGCATGTTTGAAGCAGTTTAAGGCGGACACCTGTTGGGATCAACCCTTCCCGACTTAATATTCGGACTTCTGTTGGGAAACTTCATAGCTGGGAAATTGACTAATCCCGAACTACCCTGTCCATATTGGAGACACCTTTTGGAGAGCCGAGCCTGTAACCTCTTTCTATTGTTGCGCTTACATGGTCTGGTTATTTCGGGATAGGCCTAAGTTCTGAGCGCATCAGTTTTTCAACCGTTCTGGCTTTGTAGCACTTGCATCTTTTTAAAGCGATAGTTGTTCATTTGATAGTCCTCACTTCTGGGGGGTTAGCCTGCATCCTCCTTGCCTCTATCCACAAAAAGATTCATGGCAAAATCGTGGCATGGACTTTATCCTTCTGTCAGCTTCCCATTTAGAGCTCTCGAGTGGCATTTGGGCCGTTGGGGCTTTTGACGTGCTTTTTGAATAGCAGGGATGTTTTTATAGTTTGCTAGCGATCCGGCTAGAAATTTTGAAATAAAGGAGGTGAGGATGGCCAGTTTGCCCTGTTTCGGAAGTGTGAGGTTGGAGAACTGGAGACAAGGAGTGGAAACCCACCACATAGAAACGGGATCTTGCTTTAAGAGGATAGGTGTATACTTTTGAAACCGATGCGTATTCTTTCTGGGATACAACCGACAGGAAACCTGCATTTAGGCAATTATTTTGGAATGATGAAACAGGCCATTGAGTTGCAGGATAAAGGCGAGGCTTTTTATTTTATCGCGGACCTGCACTCAATGACATCGTTATTTGACCCAAAGCTGCGCCGTGAATATACCCTCGAGGTGGCTTACACCTTTCTGGCATGTGGACTAGATCCGAAAAAGGCAGTGTTATTTGTGCAATCAGACGTGCCGGAAGTCACTGAATTGACTTGGCTTTTGGGGACGGTTACCCCAATGGGCTTGTTAGAGCGGTGCCACTCGTATAAAGACAAGATTGCTAAGGGAATTGCTCCAAGCTTCGGCTTGTTCGCCTATCCGGTGTTAATGGCAGCAGATATTTTAATCTACGATTCCGACATTGTACCTGTGGGACAGGATCAAAAGCAGCACGTGGAGGTAACTAGAGATATCGCGATTAAGTTTAACGAGCGATATGGTACAACGTTTAAGCTCCCTGAAGCGCTCATTAGATCCGAGACTGCCAAAGTGCCCGGAATTGACGGAGAAAAGATGAGCAAATCTTACGGTAACACCATCGAAATCTTTGCCGATGAGGAAACTGCTCGTCGGAAGATCATGTCGATTAAAACCGATAGCCGGCGACCGGAAGAACCAAAACCAGACGCTGACAAGAATATTGCGATTCAGTTAATGAAGCTGCTTGCCCCACCCGAGGTTGCGCAGGAATACGAGGATCGCCTAAGACGCGGTGGATTAGGATACGCGGAGTTAAAACGCAAATTGTTCGAGTGTTATTGGGAATACTTTGCTCCCGCACGTAAACGGTATGCTGAATTAAAAGCTAACCCATCTATCGTACATGATGTCCTGGTTGAGGGAGCGCGGAAAGCGCGAGCTACAGCTCAAGTCGTACTTGCAAGGGCGCGGGCTGCAGCAGGAGTGGGTTGGGTGTAACCCAGGGCCTTTACAATATTTACAATAGTATGACATTTTTCAATGCGTTGGTTTGTGCTAAGGCAGGTGTGGTTTTGAAGGGGAACCCCTACGAATGTGAACAACAAACGGCATATTGCCCTTATGTTGGACCACGTGCTGGGGGTGGTTGCTCCATAAAGAAAGCTTTTGTCAACGTCTGCGCTAAGTTCGAAGTCCGGCTGGCACAACAATAGGCAAGGGTTCGAAAATAGGTTTCTCTAATGGGATTCATCCTGTAAAGTGAGTTTATGCTCACCAGCTGTAGCTAAGAAAGAAAGTGTTTTGACCCCACACCAAAATTGGATGCATCCATGGTCGTTTTTCCCTGCACAGAAAAAAGTTTTAATGGTTTGCGGTGTGTTTGTAAGGCACTTTTCCCAGAATAAATTCAGTATGATCACAGGGGTAATCTTAGAGTTGAGGTGCTATTTTGGTGAATTCTGCGCAGTGCGTTAGTAAGTTGTGTTCACAAGTTAGGCCACAGGCTGCTCGCCGCGGATGTCTTACTTTTTTCCTAAACTCTCGCTTCTCCATCATCACCGCCAAAGATTACAGACCGTTGCCTAAAATTTCGCTGGTATCGCATTGAGGTAGGTATCGGAGTGTTTAACCCCAAATTTGTCTATCCAATGTACGGTATTGAATGGCTTCAGCTACATGCTCCACCTTGATCTCTTCAGAGCCATCTAAGTCAGCAATTGTCCTTGCTACCTTTAGAATTTTGTCGTATGCGCGTGCACTTAAATTTAGCTCGGTAATTGCACATTTCAGGAGTTCTTTTATTTGTTGGTCTATAGTACAGAATTGTTTGATTTCTTTCGGGCCCATTCTTGCATTGCATTTGATACGCGGATTATTAGCGAATCGTTGAAGTTGACGTTCTCGGGCTGCAATAACCCGTGCCCGGATTTGGGCCGATGTTTCTCCGGTGCGATCCCCTAGGATGACTGTGAATTTTACTTGTGGAACCTCAATGTGTATGTCAATTCGATCCAGCAATGGGCCGGAGATTCTATTCAGATAATTTTGGATTTCGCGAGGTGAACACCGGGACTCTCCTGGCATCTTGCCGTCAGGGGTGGGATTCATTGCCGCCACAAGCATAAATTGGGCGGGGAAAGTCACCGTCCCGGCAGCTCGGGAGATTGTGACTTTGCCTTCTTCCAGGGGTTGGCGTAGCGTTTCAAGTACAGAACGTTTGAATTCTGGGAGCTCGTCCAGGAAGAGTACTCCATTGTGCGCTAATGATACTTCCCCGGGCGAAGGATTTACATTGCCCCCTAATAAGCCAGCGTCGCTCGCAGTATGATGAGGAGCCCGAAAAGGACGCCGAGTCACAAGCGCCTGTCCGGGTCCTAAAAGTCCCATAATGCTGTGAATGCGGGTGGTTTCAAGTGCCTCTTGCAAGGTTAATGGAGGCAAAATTGTGGGTAGCCGTTTTGCCAACATTGACTTGCCTGTGCCAGGAGGGCCAATCATTAACACGTTATGCCCACCTGCAGCAGCAATTTCTAACGCGCGCTTGACGGATTCTTGACCTTTAACCTCCGCAAAATCGACTTCCTCTTCATACGTCTGATTGAAAAGCGCATTAATATCTACTCGTACTGGTTCTATTTTGATCCGTCCTTCCAAAAACGCTGCTGCTTCGCGTAGGTTTCGGACTGGGATTACATCAAGCTCGTCGACAACAGCCGCTTCTGCAGCATTTTCTACCGGCACTATGAGTCCCTTCTTACGATTTGCTTTTGCAGTCATTGCGATTGAAAGTACGCCTCGTACCGGCCGCACCGATCCGTTTAATGCTAGCTCGCCCACGATGTGGTAATCTTCGACTCGATTAGTTGAAATTTGCTCGCTTGCTAAGAGGATCCCAAGCGCAATCGGGAGATCGAAACTTGGCCCCTCTTTGCGGATGTCAGCTGGGGCGAGGTTAATCGTGGTCCTTCCCATTGGCCATTTAAACCCGCTCGTGACAATGGCTGTCCTAACACGGTCCCTGGCTTCTTTAACGGCTGCGTCAGGAAGTCCAACAATCACAGTTGCAGTGTCGCCCCAACCGACGTTTACCTCTACTTCGACTGGTAGGGCATCGATCCCCTGCAACGTTGCTGATAGCACCCTCGCTAACATCCACCGATATTTTGCGGAGGCCTCTGCCAAAAAAGCAAATAGATTTTGTTAGAATAGGAGGAACCCTGAAGCCTAAGACAAGCTGGCCAATGTTAATGAAGGTTGTTCGGCGTGGGCGACTTACTAAGTCCACTAAGAAGGATTCCTACAAGCATCAGAACAAGTGTCCCAACTACTATCCCCATAAACGTGTGAAATGGACTCTTCAATGCTATTAACTGACCCTTCCAAGGAATCTTCTCGGATAACGTAATCCACGCGATTGTTAGAATGCTTGTTAAGGTCCCAGCTAAAGCTGCACTGTTAGTGTTGGCCCGACTAATTAGACCTAATAAAAACAATCCTAGCATGCCACCACTAAACAGCGAGGCCAGTTCCCACCAAACGTCTAAGGCACCTTTGATGTTGATCATCCCCAAGGCAAATAGAGTCCCACCAATACCAACGCCTGCACTAGCGATCCGAAGCACCCTCATCATTTGGGTTTGGTTTGCATTAGGGGTAATTAAGCGCTTGTAAATATCCCAGGCAATGAGAGTCGCCGAAGAGTTGATGCTCCCTGAGATCGTGGATTGGGCAGCTGCAAAAATAGCGGCAATCACTAACCCGCTTATTCCCGGTGGTAAACATGACAGTATGAAATGTGGAAATGCCGCATCCGGCGTGGGAAACCCACCTGGGGGAACCTTTTCCGGATGGTGAAGGTAGAACACATACAGGCAGGTCCCCAAAAGCAAAAACACGCCAGAGATGGGTATATACATCAAGGCACCTAACCACACGCTTTTTACTGCGCTCTTTTCTGTCGCAGCGGTTTGGTATCGTTGTACGTAGCTTTGATCAATTCCAAAATTTTGGAGATTAATGAACAGCCCATATAGGAACACCACCCAGACCGTCGGCTGCGAGAAATCCCACTCCCATGACCCAAGGGCGAGTTTGTTGGTGGCCATGCCTGTTTTTATTACGTTTGGTAAACCACCGGGCACTTGGAAAATCATAAGTGCGAGACATATCAGTGCCCCACCAATGAGGACGACGCTCTGCAACACGTCTGTCCAGATGACCGCTTTTATTCCCCCTAGGTAGGTATATGCGATTACGATTGCGCCTGATAGAATGATCAAGATTTTAATGTCACCGCCCGTGATAGGTGCAATCGCTATAGCTGTGAGGTAGAGGATCGTTCCAATGCGTGCTTGTTGAGTGAGCAGATAACAGCTCATGGCGTAAAATCTAGCCCAAGAACCAAATCTATGCTCCAGGTGTTCATATGATGAGATAGCCCCAAGCCGTCTGTAAAATGGGACGAAGTATTTAGCAGCAACCCACGTTGCAAGAGGAATCGCAAGGCTGAATACGAACACATTCCAATTAGATGCAAATGCCTTTCCCGGCAAGGCTAGAAAACTAATGCTGCTAACATAGGTGCCGAAAATTGAAAGGCCAACAGCCCACGTGGGGATTCGGTGCCCCGCAACAACATATTCCTCGGGCTGATTCGAAGCCCGTCCCATATACAACCCCACACCTAGCGTAAACGCCGTGTAAACAAAAAGTACAATCCAGTCTAGTGTTGTCGCTAAGTGACCCATCTGCCACGCAAATACCCTGTTCTAATCAGAAGCGTCTCGGATCAAGCACCACATGTTTAATGCGAAATCGCTTCCAGGTGTAAGTGATGTGTACCATGCCATCGCTTGATTGAATGACTGCTGGGTATGAAAACTGCGCGCCAGGCTCGTCCTCAAGCGTCAACATCTGTATCCAATTTTTTCCATCGGTGGATATGGCCACGTTGAGCGGCGTACGGACTTTATTTTGAGAGGAATGATTGTAAACGAGTAAATGCCGTCCATCTGCCAAGGTGATGGCGTCGATGCCAGAATTTGGATTAGGTAGTGCTGTAAACCGCAAAGGTGACCAGCTATGGCCCCCGTTGTAGGACCACGACTCGGCTATTTTGCCTTGCCTAGTACGGCATAGGGTTTGTAGAATTCCTTCTGGATGAATCAAAATCGTAGGCTGTATAGCCTCTATTTTATCCTGAGTCCGTAGATCATTCCCTCGCCACCACCCGTCTAGAAAGGATTCTGTAATCTCAAAATGTACGCGCCAGCCCCCCTTGCCCTCAGTACTTGAACCACATATCAGACGCCCTGTGCCAAGCTCAATAGGCTTGTTTTTAATCGGCCCAAATATTCCATCGGGGAGTTTACCTGGCTCAGACCACGTGCGCCCACCATCATGCGAAATTTTGTACATTGTCCACCACGCGCTTGGGCTAGGGCCTACTCGATAAAAAAGTACTAGCGGGCCTGTTCGAGGTTGAAACAATACTGGATTCCAACATGGGTGGCGCTCACCTCCCGGCATTACACCGTTTGCTACTTCAGTAGGAAATGTCCATTTATTTGATTCCCATCGCGAGACCCATATGCCGACATCAGGGTGCCGCTCATGTGTTCCTCCAAACCATGCGGCCAGCAACCCAAACGGCGTTTCAACTATTGTCGATGCATGGCAAGAAGGAAACGGGGCTTCCTCAAAGATGAATTCTGATTTCACAAGCGCCGGATGCGTTGGCTGTAATTCGGCTTTCGACTCTAGAATGCAAAAGAAAAACAAGATGCCTAGTAGCACGGAAATAGTTATGGTGGTCGTCCCGGCTTCAGTGATAAAATTCTGCCTCCGCTTCATGGGATTAATCCTAGTTCTTTCAGCACTTGCCGCACAAGATTCTTAAGCTGTTCCTCTGGATGGGCTAGAGGCGGCATTACGTTGCTTGAACAGATCCCTAAGATTTCAAGCGCAGCTTTAATGCTTTTTACGACTCTTGCTGGCTCAGGGCGTTCACCATAAATCTTCTGTAGCTTTTGGATTTTTAAGTTGAGCTCACGAACTAGCTGTTTATTGCCAGCTCGGAATGCGTTGTAGAAGGTTCCAAAAATCTCGGGCAAAATTTGGGCGCCACCGTTTACACCTCCGTCTGCACCTAGTTCTAGCCCATGGTGCAATAAATCCTCAGGCCCAATCAAAATCGACCAGTCCGGTCTGAGCTTCTTAACCTCCAATACCTCAGTGAGGTATTTTAGATCCCCTGAGCTATCCTTGAGTCCACAAATCTTTGGGTTTGTAGCAAGTATTCGAACTGTGTTTGGCTTAATCGTTATCTTTGTAAGTGGCGGCATGTTGTAAAGGTACAAAGGGAGTTCAACCTTTGAAACGAGGTTAAGGTAGTAGGCGATCAACTCATCCTGCGTTATTGGATAGTAAAACGGGGGGGCTGCGACGAGCGCAGCTGCCCCAAATTGCTTAGCAGCTCCCGCAAGTTCCAGTGAGACCGCAAGCGCAGGGTCGGTAATCCCCACCAAGACGGGAATTCTTCCCCTGGCCAAGTCACAGGTCAGCCGGATTAACTCGAGCTTTACCTCCGGGGATAAACTGGGGGCCTCACCAGTAGTTCCCAAAATGAAAATGCCGTTGATGCCAGGCACCATTACCCGATCCAGTAGTCTTTCCAACGCTTTGTAATCGAGCTTAAGCTCGTTAGAAAGTGGTGTAACAATCGGTGGAACGATGCCATGGAATGCATGGTTGATATTGGGAGTTTTCCAAGCAGTTACCTGGCATTCAATATTAGCGCTTGCTGAAATGTTGTTTAGGTTTTTATCCATTTACGTATACGCGAATATAAACAGTAAACTGCTTCTATCGGTCAAGACTTTTGTCAAAACTACCACCGTAGTTTGCCATGTATAACCCCGTACCCCAACAACGTGCCCTTAGAGGAAAACTGAATATGACCACCCAATCTAAACCTCACTTTCACAAATTGGTTTTCCCGGTTCTTAGGAAAGCTCACAACAGATCCGCCCCCAATAAAAAGCCTCTCTCTCCCTGCCCCTGCAGAAATACAGCTTTGGTGAATACTTGCCTCTTTGCAAAATCAAGCCCATTTGTAACTCGTGCTTAACCTCCAGGTACGGGGGGGCTATATCTTTGATAGCTTAAACATGTTAGCTTTGCCTTTCGAAAGGGGTAGTTCAAACTACACCGATGAGATCGCTCCTTCTCACTTTTGCCACAAGGCAAATATAGGCCTGTGTTCGGCCGTCCACTCAAACGTCCTACTGTTGGCGAAAGAAAGGTTACGCCTTTGTATTTGGCGCTACGTTCAGGGCAAACGATTCCTAACCAATGATGGCAAAGGCTTTAGTGCAGAGGCTCACATTTGATTACCAGACCAAAGCTGATGTCAAATTACTGTGTTGGAATCCACTTACTTTACATTAAAGGTGTTTTGTCGTTTGGCGCCGTTCTACATTGGGACTGTACACAAGACTCTTTGCGTAAAGGTTGCATTGCATTTCCAGGTCAAGGATAGGTGTTTGGGTTAGCGCTTTATGCTTATCTTTGCATAATAGTCGAAGAGCACCGTGGCAGTAAGGCTTGTTAACTTCCCATTATTAGTTGGCTACGGCTCATTAAAACGGTTAGAAAGGCTTTTGTTTACGTAGTTTTCTTTGGACAAAGGCTGCTGCGCCAACCAAGCCTATCAATTCGTCTACAACTACGTATACGGGGATTGTCTTCAACAGTTGGCTGAGCCGGCCTACATTAGTGAACTCGGCAATAAAGGACGGTTTTTTCAGGAACGGCAAAATTTTTGGGGCAATGCCGCCTGCAATATAAACCCCACCTAATGCCATGGTTTTGAGTGCCAGGTTTGATGCTTCTGCTGCATAATATTTACAAAAAAGCTCAAGTGCTAGCACAGCAGTGGGGCTTGAATTGGCCAGAGCGGCAGCCGAGATTTTGGCAGGCAAATCCATCGACTCTGTTTGTACATCAAGTTCGAGTGAATCGGGCATTTTTTTCTCAAATTTTAAGAAATAGTATATGTTGACAAGCCCAGGGCCTGAAAGCACCCGTTCCCAACTAACGTGCACAAACTTTTTTTTCAGATAAAAATACAGTTCCACATCCAGCTCAGACCGTGGGGCAAAATCGCAATGACCGCCTTCACATGCCCACGGCTGATGTTGTTGGCCATCCCAAAACATACCTGCTTCACCAAGGCCCGTTCCAGCAGCGATTACCGCTTTATTGCCTGGCTTAGGTTCAGCATCGTTTAGTGTTACCAGGGAAGACGAAGGCGCTACCAACACACCATATGCGCATGCCTGCAAATCGTTCAATAAATATACTGGGATCTGGAATATCCTAGACAGTTCCCCCGCAGAAAGTTTCCAGCCCAGATTTGTTAGCGTAGCTACATTTTCCACTACTGGACCGGCTACGCCTATCACTATTGCTTCAGGTTTGGCTTCCCGGTAATGCCTAATAACAGAATCGGGTGATACGTACTTCCGTGCGTCATATACCTTAACCCCTTGTACCGAAATAGCATCGGGCCTCACCCGCGCAATACCCAATCTTACGTTAGTTCCACCTATGTCACCGACAAGTACAGTTATTTCAGCCATGATTCGTACTTAGATTTTCGTTTTTGAGTGTTTAAGGTTATTTCGATCGGAGCTAGTAATGTCTCCAGCGCGGCTTCGCGCGACGATAATAGCCCCATGGGAGTTCCTTATCTTTAGCAAAAGTTGTTGCTCTATTGCGTCCACCGTTAGAAAGGTTCGTCACGTGTATACCAAACTCAAATTCAAATTCGCATTGATCCATCAGCCGCTGGACACGCTCGCATTTGCAAAGATGAGAACAAACACCATTAATACTATTTGTGCGTGCTCCATGTTGCCAAGCGTAATCTCCAGCTGCACGTGGTAGGCTGAATGCATGAATTGTCAACACCAGAGCTGGTCGTTTACACCATTCAGATGGGGAATCATTGAACCTTGAATGGAAAAATCCTCCACCAGATTATCTGCAGGGGCGGGCTTACCGTTGCGATGGCGCAAGCAACTTCTGAGAAATAATTTGAAGGATCCACTCAAGGGTACAAATATGCGTCCTTATCGTTTTGTGTTTTTGGATGGGTGTAATACAGCCGATGGTGATTGGCCACAGGCATTTGGGATACCGAAGAAAAAAGGCATGGTTATTACCGACTTCACACAAAAACGTGGCATTCGGCCGCGTGCATTTATGGGTTGGAACCGTAGAAAGGTCATCGGCACTGACGTTATCGCCGGCAATCAACTATACCCTCCGCATGCAGAATACATCACAGCGTTCTGGAATTACTGGTGCAATGGTAATCAAGGATTACGCCGTACCTCTGACCTCTGACCATGGCAAGCTTGGATGTGGGGAAAGTTTTCATGCTTAAGAGCATAAGGGTCATCGGTTTTTGTGTGAGTTGGTGGCGCGCTTGGTTACCTGTTGCTTGCCTAGAGCCGATACGAATTCAGCTAGACCCATAGCTGCAAGGGCGCGTTGTTCTGCAGGTTTGGGGACATGCATTTGCGGCAGGCCTTCGAAGTGGTAGAGCTGGGGCAGCGCTTTGATTGTGCGGGTGCGTCCGCCATCGGGGCTATTACTCATAGCTTTTTGGCCTTTTGGTGTGCCGGGTTTGCGTTTCT